>LSQX01088566.1_pt1 | contig 19477 bp, 12 predicted proteins | sample 654561 | NCBI WGS metagenome assembly LSQX01 (sample SAMN04489861, study PRJNA283612) | anaerobic digester metagenome | isolation source: 4 biogas reactors fed with cattle manure at either 37C or 55C with and... | place: Denmark: Kongens Lyngby | collected 2014
AAAATTGTGATGTAGACAAATACCGTCGCCAAATTCTGGAAAACTTTATGGAAGAAGTAACACCATCAGTTAAGGCGCTAACCTACATTAAAAAAGAGGTCTCTGATTTATTTTAAAATCAATTTTTAATTGTCAATTCACTTAACAACTCTCGTTCTCTGTCATTGAGTTTATCAATCATTTGCGCTTTTTCAAATTCGGAAAGTGAATTCCATAATTCATGGAAAAGTTCTCTGGATTTTTTTGCAAATCGCCAAGATGGGTGTTTGACGGCATCTAACAAATAGGAAAATGTCCGAGCATCCCACAAATTCATCTCGTGTATGTTCTCAAAAGCTATTTCTCTGACTTCGAAACTATAATTTGGAGAAGCATAATTTCGTGCTTCTTCAATAAAATCGGCTTTTCGTGCTGTTTCATAGTCGGGAGTACGCATCACCAACATAAGCCAGGATTGTCGGATATTTTTGTTCTGCAATCCAACCTCATTTTTCATTTGCTCCAATATATCATGTCGATGATACGGGAATTGCTCCCAAAGTTTTTCCATGACCACTTGTCGTGTCACATAAGACGAATCCGACAAAAGTGTATTGAATGACTGGTGTAAAACTTCCGGAATCTCTTTTATAGTAAGTGCAACCGAACGCCGCACACTCACCTCACTTGATGTAAGCGCTTGTTCATAAACAGGAATTGCTACAGTTTCAGGTTTATTTGCCACACTTGCAATTGCAGTTTCTGCCATTTGAAAGCGTTTTGATTTGATTGTTTCAAGTATATCATCAGAAAAATTATCAGCATTGTTATTTTGTAAAAAACCTATTAATTTTCCATATTCCTGAATGTAGTCCGATTTCATCAAAAGCGAATACACATCTTCTTGCGGAAAGGTTTTTTCGTAAAACCATTTTTGTTCAAAATCAGTTAAATCAAGAGTTGTAACGGCTTTTATTTCATTCATAAAATCATCGGTTGTAGCCACATCAAATTGATATTTATTCAAAAAATTATGAACTGCTTTTTTGAATTTTTCTTCTCCTATTTTAGATTTTAAAACATGTAGCGCCCAAGCTCCTTTTTGATAAAAAGTCAATGAACTCGCTTTTGGGTTTAATAAGGACTCGTCTTTTTCTTTAACATCTTGCTCGATTAACAAAGAAGCATATTCCATCAGTCTATAATAAAAGTAATCAGCACCATAAATGTTTTTTTCTGCCAATAACGCATAATAAGTAGCAAAACCTTCTTGAAGCCAATGATGTTCATCAGATTTTGCAGTAACAAGATTTCCGAACCATTGATGCGCCAATTCATGAGCCTCTACATTGGTGTAATCAACATCATGTATTCCTATTTTGTCCGCCATATAAAACTCTGAAAATAGTGTGATGGTAGTATTTTCCATTCCCGCATAAAAAAAATCTCTTACCGGAACTTGTTTATAAACTTCCCATGGATATCTCAATCCTATTTCATTTTCCAGAAAATCAAAAGTTTTTATCGTATTTCGATATGTTGCTTTCGCTTTGTCGGAATGATTCTTTTTATAATAAAGTTCTAAAGGAATTCCGGATGCTGTATTTTGCCTTAAAACTTCATATTCGGCAGCAGCAATTGCCACTAAATAGGAGCTCATTGGATGTTTCATCGAAAATTTCCAAATGAAATTATCTGATTCCTCAGTTTTTTCCTGAAACACGCCGTTAGCAACCACGGTAAGATGTTTCGGAGCAGTGACCGTTATGTTGAAGATGATTTTATCGTTCGTATCATCCAAACTCGGCAGCCAATGGGAAGTGTATTTCCCCTGTCCTTGCGTCCAAAATTCATCTCCGGAGTGCATAAAATAAAATGTCTGTTTTGGTTTTGCCCAAAATGAAAATGAAACCGTGTAAGTTTCATCTTTCTTAAATGAATTTAAAAACCACACTTTATCCTTCGTTGCTTTCATTTCTATTTCATCTGTAATCGGAGTAATGTTCATCTGATGCGCGTTGAGAAATACAGAATCTGTATTTTTCAAAATTTTAAATGTGTAGGTCGCTGTACCCGATATTGTTTTATTACTAAAATCAGGTTGTATTGCGGCATCAACTTGAATAAAATCTACAACATCGGCTTGTTGAGAACATAACTGAAAAGAAATGAAGAAAAAAAATGTATAAATTAGTATTCGCATCATAAAAACTAACCATTAAATCCGTTTCAAAAATAACTTTCATCCTCAACAATTGAGGATATTTCATTGATAAAAATCAAAATTCACCGTGAAAGCACCTTTTTTTATATTTGAAGGATTAAATTAGCGTTTCCTTGTAGGAATCAGCTTCATTGAATCAAGTCAACTTATAAAATTTTAGAGTTTCTGAGAAAAACATTTTTCATGCGTTCCGATTTTTTACACAGTCCGATTGATTATCTAAAAGGCATCACTCCTTCCCGCGCGGCATTAATCAAAAAAGAATTGGGGATTTTTACTGCAAGAGACATGCTTCATTTTTTTCCTTATCGTTATTTGGATCGTACGGAATACCTTAAAATAAATCAATTGCAAAACACCAATGTAGAAGTTCAAATTATAGGTAAAATTACCCATTTGAAAGTCGTGGGACAACAACGAGGAAAACGATTGGTCGCCACATTTACAGATGACACCGGAACTATGGAACTGGTTTGGTTTCGCGGCATAAAGTGGATTCACGACAGTTTAAAAATAAACACTCCATACGTGATTTTCGGCAAAACAACTTTTTTTAATGGCGTTTTTTCTATGCCGCATCCGGAAATGGAACTTTTAGAAAAACACAAATCGAGTTTGCGTTCAGCCATGCAACCGATGTATCGCTCGACGGAAAAACTCAATTCCGGCGGAGTTACCAATCGTGTTATCAGCACTTGTATTCAACACATTTTTGAAACAATCCAAGGGCGAATTGCAGAAACTTTATCTTCTGAAATGCTACAAAATCTAAAATTACCATCCAAACCTGATGCTTTGTTTAACATCCACTTTCCTCAAAGTCAAGCGCATTTAGTACGCGCACAATACCGCCTGAAATTTGAAGAATTGTTTTACATTCAGCTTCAACTAGTACGGAAAAACAAAATACACAAAAGCAAAATCAAGGGCTATCAATTTGAAAAAATCGGAAATTATTTTCATGATTTCTACAATCATCACCTCCCTTTTGAATTGACTGAAGCTCAAAAACGGGTCGTCAAAGAAATACGCAATGATTTAGGCAGCAATGCCCAAATGAATCGCTTGTTACAAGGAGATGTGGGAAGCGGAAAAACCATTGTCGCATTTTTATCGATGCTTATTGCACTTGGCAACAATTTTCAGGCATGTTTGATGGCTCCTACTGAAATTTTAGCCACACAACATTATCACGGACTTTCCGAATGGGCCGAAAAAATCGGGATTTCCATAAAATTGTTAACAGGGTCTACGAAAACTTCCGAACGAAAAATCATTCATGAAGCGTTGGAAGATGGAAGTTTACAAATTTTAGTGGGTACTCACGCCATTTTGGAAGACAAAGTCCAATTTAAAAATTTGGGACTGGCGATTGTCGATGAGCAACATCGCTTTGGAGTGGAACAACGCAGCAAACTCTGGTTAAAAAACAAATTTCCGCCACACATTTTAGTAATGACTGCAACGCCCATTCCCAGAACTTTGGCAATGAGCGTTTATGGAGATTTGGACATTAGTGTCATTGACGAACTTCCTCCGGGCAGAAAAAGTATTCAAACCATGCATCGGTACGATTCGCACCGATTACAGCTCTTTTATTTTATGCGTGAAGAAATAAAAAAAGGACGACAGGTTTATGTGGTTTACCCGTTGATTGAAGAAAGTGAAAAAATGGATTATAAAGACTTGGAAGACGGTTATCACAGCATTGTTCGAGAATTTCCACTGCCGGATTACCAAGTTTCCATTGTTCACGGCAAAATGAAATCAGCCGATAAAGAATACGAAATGAATCGTTTTGTAAAAGGCGAAACACAAATTATGGTTGCCACTACCGTAATTGAAGTGGGAGTAAATGTGCCAAATGCCACTGTCATGGTGATTGAAAGTGCAGAACGTTTCGGGCTTTCCCAGTTACATCAATTGCGCGGTCGTGTGGGCCGCGGTGCAGACCAAAGCTATTGTATTTTAATGACAGGACACAAGCTTTCCAACGATGCAAAAATCCGCATGCAAACCATGGTTCGAACTACCGATGGTTTTGAAATCGCTGAGGTTGATTTAAAATTACGCGGTCCGGGCGACTTGATGGGCACGCAACAAAGCGGGGTGTTGAACTTGCGAATTGCCGACATTGTAAAAGATACGGAAATCCTAAAATTAGCCCGAAATTACGCCTTTGCAATTTTAAACGAAGACCCGGCACTTGAATCCGAAAAAAACATTCCGATTCGACGCACTTTTGAAAATTTAGTGAAAAGAAGAGAAATCTGGGAATACATCTCATAATTTTTTTTAATTAATTATGACACAAGAAAACGTATTTGTTTCGTTGACTTTCATTTTCTCCTACCTTTGTAAAGAACATAATTGACTTTTATGAAAAAAAACATTGCAGTTGTCATGGGCGGATACTCCAGTGAGTTTCAAATTTCTATCAATAGCGGAACCGTTGTCTGTAACGCTTTGGATAAAAACTTATACAATGTCTATCCGATTCATATTCTTAAAGAAGGTTGGTTTTATATGCCTGATGAAACCAAAAGGGTTCCGGTAAACAGACACAATTTTTCTTTTGAAACTCATAACGGAACAGTAATTCCTGATGCTGTATTTAATGCCATCCACGGTACACCCGGAGAAGACGGTTATTTGCAGGCATATTGGGAGTTGTTGAAAATTCCGCATACAGGATGCGATTATTATGCTTCTGCCTTAAGTTTCAACAAACGAGATTGTTTGTCCGTATTAAAAAATTTTCAAATTAACTGTGCCAATTCTTTTTACATCAATAAAGGAGACGCAATAGACAAAACAGAAATCATCAAAAAAGTAGGACTTCCTTGTTTTGTCAAGCCCAATCGTTCGGGTTCCAGTTTTGGTGTGAGTAAAGTTCATACGATGGAAGAAATCGAAGAGGCACTGGAAAAAGCATTTACCGAAGATCCTCAAGTTATCATAGAAACTGCATTGCTAGGAGATGAAGTTCAAGTGGGTGTTTTCAACAACGGCGATGAAATTATTGCCCTGCCCCCGACTGAAATTGTCACCGAAAATGAATTTTTTGATTATGGCGCGAAATATTTGGGACAATCCGATGAAATTACACCGGCAAGAATCTCGGAAACGTTAACGACAATTTTACAAAACGAAGCAAAACGCATTTACAAATTACTGAATATGAAAGGGATTACTCGGAGTGATTTTATAATTCAAGACGGAAAACCCTATTTTTTAGAAATTAATACGAATCCCGGATTATCGACAGAAAGTATCATTCCCAAACAAGTTCGCGCAGCGGGAATGACACTGACCGAATTTTTTGGTATTTTGACAGAAAATGCTTTAAAAAAATAAGCCACTGGTTATTACAATTTATGAAATACTATATTATAGCGGGGGAAGCATCCGGTGATTTACACGGTGCTAACTTGATGAAAGCCATTCAAAAACACGATCCGGACGCCATTTTTAGAGTGTGGGGTGGCGATTTGATGGAGTCTGCCGGAGGAATCTTGGTGAAACATTATCGCGATTTGGCTTTTATGGGATTTTTAGAGGTGGTTTTAAACCTGCGAACCATTTTTAAAAATATCAACTTCTGCAAAAAGGATATTGAAAATTTTCAACCGAATGTTTTAATCTTAATTGATTATCCGGGGTTTAATATGCGCATTGCAAAATGGGCAAAAAAGAAAAACATTCAAGTTCATTATTACATTTCGCCACAAATTTGGGCCTGGAAAGAAGGACGTATCAAATCGATTAAAAGAGATGTTGATGCGATGTACGTTATTCTTCCTTTCGAAAAAGATTTTTATGAGAAGAAGCACAATTTTAAAGTAAATTTTGTCGGTCATCCTCTTTTAGATGCCATCAATCAACTTCCTCCCGTAGATGAAGATTTTTTTAGAAAAAAGAATAAGTTAAACCAGAAACCCATCATTGCTTTATTGCCCGGAAGCAGAAAACAAGAAATAAAAAAAATGTTGGAAATTATGCTTTCGGTAACAGCTGATTTTAAAGATTATCAATTTGTCATCGCAGGAGCTCCGGGACAAGAACGCAGTTTTTACGATCAATTTTTAACGAAAACAAACATCCGGCTTGTTCAAAATCAAACCTATCAGCTTCTTGAAATTGCAACTGCAGCATTGGTAACTTCAGGTACCGCTACGTTGGAAACCGCACTTTTTAAAGTTCCGCAAGTGGTGTGTTACAAAGGCGGAAGAATCAGTTATGAAATTGCAAAACGCGTCATTAACCTAAAATACATTTCTCTTGTAAATTTAATTCTCGACAAACCGGCAGTTACCGAATTGATTCAATCTGACTTAAATACCAAAAACTTAAAAAAGGAATTAAACAGTATTCTAACCCCGGAAATACGCGAAAAAATTTTCTTGGATTATTATGATTTAGAACAAAAACTTGGCGGAATCGGGGCGAGTGAAAATACCGCAAAACTTATTATAAGCACTGTAAATTAACGTTGTAAAAAACAGATTTGGAAAATTTATCATTTTTTCAATATCTTTAACACGGTGTACAAACTTTTTTGCAACATGAAATATTTGTTCTATTTTGTCGGATTGCCTTTTTTATTTATCGCTTGTGCAAGTCCCCGACCTTCCGGATATGTACAAGTTTCTCCGTCGCGTACGATTTATGTCAAACCGGGCGAAGCAAAAAAAGTAAATAAAGACTCCGGTCATTTGGAATCTACAAACGACATCGTCAACACCCAAAACACCGATGAAATTTCAGAATTCAATGAGATTTCATCTGCATCTGTCCCCACAATTAATCAACGGGAACAAATCATAAACTTTGCAAAATCGTTTGAAGGTACACGTTATAAATATGGCGGAACCACACGAGCAGGAATGGATTGTTCCGGTTTGATATGTACGGCTTTTGAACAAGAGCAAATTCGACTTCCACGTTCTTCCCGTGATATGGCGAAGGAAGGTTATCCGATTTCATTAAACGAAGTTGTACCCGGCGATTTGGTTTTTTTCAAAACCACGAATAGGAATGTCATCAGTCATGTAGGACTCGTTGTAGATGTTACTGAAGATACTATTCATTTTATTCATGCAACAACGACTGCCGGTGTTATTATTTCTTCTCTAAAAGAGAGTTATTGGAATCGTGCATTTACACAAGCAAGACGCGTTATTTAAGAATTACTAGTTAAGTTTTTTCTATATAAAACTTTTTTTGAACCACCGATTTCTGACACTTTAACAAGTTGTCATGATTGATAATTTTCAAAAATGACCGGGTTCTTTGCACAATATCCGATTATACGTCTTGCTGTATTTTATGCGGCAGGAATCGTTATTGCGTCTCAGTTAAACGTGCCTTTTTTAGTTTTTCCGATTGTGTTAGGTTTGCTTTTTATCGCATTTGTTCAATGGATTTTAATCAGAAAAACTATTTTTCAAAATTCCTATTACGGAATTACAATTTGTTTACTATTTGTGACTCTGGGAATTTTCAGCTATCAAATTCGCTTGCCGGAATTTCAACAAAATCATTATTCCCACGCTATTCATCACAAAACGAATCAATTTGTGACATTGAAAATTGTCGAAAGTCTTAAATCAGACAGTTATTATGATAAATATTATGCTAACGTCCTTACAATAGACGACTCAAAATGCAAGGGTAAAATATTGTTGAGTATTCAGAAAGATTCTTTGAATGAGCGCGTAAAATCAGATGATTTGCTTTTTGTTTATGGTGAATTAAAACCGATTCCAAAGAGTTTAAATCCACATCAATTTGAATATTCCGATTATTTAAAAACGCAACATGTACATCATCAGTTAATAATCTCTAAGGAGGACATAAATTTTCACACTCCGGGAAAAGCCACTTTGTTTGGTCACGCTCAAAATTTTCGAGCCAAATTGATTAATAAACTCCGAGAAACTTCCTTGATGGAGGATGAACGAAGCATTATTCAAGCCTTAATTCTCGGAGAGAAAAAAGATATTTCTAAAGAATTATATGAACAATATGCCGCTGCCGGCGTGGTTCATATTCTGGCAGTTTCCGGACTTCACGTAGGTATATTTTATGTGCTTTTGACATTTCTTCTCAAACCTGTTACTTTTTTAAATCACGGTCATATTATTCGTTCCTTACTGATAGTAATCATCTTATGGGGATTTGCATTTCTGGCGGGACTTTCTCCTTCCGTAATGCGTGCAGTTTCTATGTTTAGTTTTTTTGCTCTTGCAATCATCTTACAACGGAGGACTTCTTCCGTTAACACCTTGTTCATTTCCTTTTTCATACTCACACTAATTGATCCGATGAACCTTTTTCATGTCGGTTTTCAATTGAGTTATTCAGCCGTGTTCTTTATTTTATGGCTTCACCCCTTATTTAAACCCTTGATTTATTCAAAAATTTATGTTTTTAGAGAACTTAAAAGCATGCTTGCAGTTACAATTTCTGCACAAATTGGAGTATTGCCTTTTACCTTGTTTTACTTTCACAGTTTTCCGGGACTTTTCTTGCTGACAAATCTTGTTATCTTACCCACATTGACTCTATTTATGGCAATAGGAATAACCGTAGTTGTGCTTTCTTATATAAATTCCCTACCTGTCTGGCTTAGTGATTTATATAATCTCATGGTTAATACATTAAACAATTTTGTCAACTGGACAGCGCATCAGGAACTCTTTCATTTGAAAGAAATTTATTTTCCCTTCTCCTACGCTCTTTGTACTTATTTACTAGTTATCTTCTTCATACACTATTTGTATTCTCCGTCAAGGAAAAGATTCGTTCCTGTACTCTTAAGTTTCTCAGTCTTTATTGGTGTAGTCATTATAAATAAGCATTCACATACGGATTTTTATATTTTTCATAAATCGCGAGAACCCATATTCGGATATAAAAAAGATAAATACTTTACACTTTTTGTTATTGATACTTCCAAAAATTTCAGGGACTACAATTTTATCAGCTCGTATATTTCAAATAAAAAAATTAAAGAAATACATCTAAAACCGTTACCGAAAGTATTTGAATATCGAGGTGAAACAGTGTATGTAATGGACAGTACTGCAATACTTCCAGATGAAATTTTGATTGATGTATTAATTTTAACTCACAGTCCTAAAATTAATTTAGATAGAGTAATAGAGAATCACGCGCTTAAATTGATTGTTGCTGATGGTTCCAATTATCCTTCGTATGTCAAACGTTGGGAAGAAACTGCCAAAAATAAAGAACTCCCCTTCCATTCAACCGGACAAAGGGGAGCTTACAGATTAGATTAAAATTAAGAGTGGGGATATAATTTTACTCTAAAATGTCGATTTAAAATTTTTCTGATATTCATTCCAAGCTTCATTGGTAGTAATATTCAAATAATCATCGGAATGAATCATTTTTAAGAATATTTCCAATTCTTTCGGCGTTCGATAACCGGGAACAGCTTGGATAAGATCTCCATTTTCTTTAAAAAATACCAATGTGGGATAAGCATTTACTTTTAAGGCATGAGCAAAGAGATGTTGTGAATTCCTTCCTCTACGCTCCGGTCTGTAATTCGGATTGGTATAAGTAAAATCTTGATACGTAACAGATTCATTTCCTTCAGCGTTAAACTTAACTGCGTAATAATTTTCGTTGATATATTCAATTACATTTTTATCACTGAAAGTATTTCTGTCCAACATTTTACACGGACCACACCAGGTTGTATAGACATCCATAAAAATCTTTTTAGGCTCTTTTTTTTGTGCTTCCAATGCCTCATTCATACTCATCCAATTGATACCGTCTTGCGCATAGGTAAACCCTATAATCAAGAAAAACAGCACTCCAAAAGTCAATCTCATATTTCGCATATTCTATTAATTACAATAGGTAAATTTATTTAATATAAACGAAGCATGCAATTTTATCGTACCCCGTGCATCAATTTTTTCAGTAGCGGATTTAATAATATTGCTAAGACCCCTGCCGCTGCGGGCACAATGGTAAATATTAAAAAGAAAGTCGACATGCTATATTCCTGTTGAATTGTATCGACCATGCCTCCCAAAGACGCAGCTATTTTATTTCCGATGGCAATGGCTAAGTACCAAACCCCAAACATTAATGCAATCATCCGGGCAGGAACCAATTTACTGACATACGACAAACCGACCGGAGAGAGGAAAAGCTCGCCCAAAGTATGGAACAAGTATGCCAAGATTAACCATATCATTCCTACGCGTACACTTCCGGCAACTGCTCCTGAAGGAATAGCGGCAGCTCCAAATGCGAGAATACCAAATCCTACTGCCATAATCAGCAATCCGAGTCCATATTTCATCGCAGCCGAAGGATTGTATTTGCTATCCCACCATTTAGAAAATAAAGAAGCCAATGCGATTATAAAAAATGAGTTCAAAATACTAAACCAAGAAACAGTAATTTCTACTTCATTTTCTTTTATTTCTGCCACAGAACCGGCAACAATCCGCGAAGGTTCATTGATTTCCGCATAATCACCTCTGAGTCGTGTTTCGGTTTCGTTATCCAAATAAATGTATTTGCCCAATTCCAAATGCGCAGCTACCTCTTGTCCTACTTCTAAAGACTGATTGGTCGAAAATTCCAGTGTATGGATAACGACTTCTTCTCCCGGTTGCACAGGACGTGCTTCTGTTATGGATATGTAAGTTATTTGTTCCTGACCATCAACTATTTCTACTTTTTCTACTGCTTGATACTCAACAGCATACGATTTGGTTGAGAAGTCTTGAACCAGCATCCAAATTGCCAATCCCCACATCAGCGAAAAACATAACATAAGCACGATATTGCTTCCTGGAATTTTCTTAAATGTACTTTTATACAACAGCACCAGAACCCAGCTGACAATAAGTAGCGGTATCACGGTCAATAATGTATTTACGATATTAAATATCAATGCTGCATTTCCGGTCAAAACTCGTTGTGTGTAATCTCGAGCAAACAATACCATTGAAGTTGCAGCTTGTTCAAACGGAATGAAAAACAGAACCGTAAAAAACGCAAAAATCATTACGGCAATCATCCGATCTCGCAACACTTTTTCATAACGAGATATTCTACTGAACAACAAATAAAAGAAAAGGATTACGCCAATTATCACAATGACCAAAGGTCCGGACAGCGTTTCTTCGGGCAAAATAAATTTTTGTGGCAGCAAGTGAATTCCGCCAATTTTTGAAGTTGGATCGTTGAGTAAGAATAAGAGTCCGATGATAGAGGTTACAACAATCAAAATTTTATCGATGAGTGTAAACCTATTGGGTTTATAGGTTTTCTTTTCTCCTGTAACATCATTTACTTCCTGATTGTCCGTATTTCGCGGTTGTGGACGATCCCCTATTTTTCCAAACAAGGGTTTAGAGAGCATAAATTGCAAGGTTCCGAAAAGCATAAAAATTCCAGCAAGTCCGAAACCCCAAGACCATCCCACGCGTTCTGCCAAATATCCACACAACATCATTCCGAAGAACGCACCGGCGTTGACACCCATATAGAAAATGGTATACGCGCCGTCTTTTTTCTCGGGAAGATATTTATACATTTCAGAAATAATAGAAGTAATGTTAGGTTTAAAAAATCCGGTTCCTATCACCAACAGCGCAAGTCCCATATAAAGAGAAAATTCGGTTTCTATCGCCATAAAAGCGTGTCCTGCTGTCATCACGATACATCCGATAAATACTGCCCAGCGATAGCCCGTAAATCGATCGGCTATTACACCTCCGACAATTGGAGTTAAATACAGCAAGCCGGCATACGTTCCAAAAAGTGCTCCGGCATTTTCGGAGGACCATTCCCAACCCGGATTACTTCCTACGGCAGCAATCGTTAGAAAGTTTATCAATAACACACGCATTCCGTAAAACGAAAAGCGTTCCCACATTTCCGTAAAAAACAATACGAAAAGACCGGCAGGATGTCCTAAAACTTTGCTTTTAAAGAATTCCTGATGATCTTTAGACATTACAACTTCTTTTGCCATAGTATAATAATATATAGTTGGGGTTATTTAAATTTTATTCTTTCAAATTTGATATCGGTTTAATGAATTCCGTGCATCATTTTCTTTAATTTCCCGGATAATAAGACAAGGATAAGTCCTGCAACTCCGGGCAATACTGCAAATATTAAAAAGAAAATTGAAATTGAATATTTAGCACTGATGCTATCGATTAAACCTCCAATTTGGGATCCGACAATATTGGCAATTGCAGAGGATGCAAACCACAATCCGAAAATTAATCCGACAAATTTTTTAGGTGATAATTTACTTACATAAGAAAGTCCTACAGGTGACAAGCACAATTCTCCCGTTGTATGGAAAAAATAGGCTGCTACCAACCATAACATACTCACAGAAGCAGTAGCCGCACCTTGTGGAATGTCTTTACTTCCATATGCCAATACGACAAATCCGAGTCCTAAAAGGAAAAGTCCCATTGCAAATTTGATAGGTCCGGATGGATTCCACACTTTTTCCCATATTTTACTGAATACGGTCGCTAAGGTAATAATAAAGAAAGAGTTTAAAATCTGGAACCAAGAAGCTACTACTTCAGTTTCCAATGCCGTAAATTCTCTTTGTATTTTCCAAATTCCAAGGATCCAGATAATTACAAAACTCAATAATGTAAATAAAATGGTGGCAGGATAAGATGCTAAGAGTTGTTTTGCCAAACCATATAAAACTACCGAGACAATAACTAAAGGAAAGAGCGTTAAAATGGCATCAATCCATTTAAATGTCAAAGCTGCATTTCCTTCTAAGACACGCTGTGTATAGTCCAAGGCAAAAATACTCATCGAACCTCCTGCTTGTTCAAATGCCAGCCAAAAGAAAATACTAAAAAATATAAGCACGGAGATCACAATCAATCTGTCGCGAATCACTTTTGGAGACTCTTCTTCTTTTTCTTCTTCCTTTTCTTTTTGAAGTTCTTCGGGGGTTTTTCTAGATTGTTCTTCATCGTACTGTGTAGCCAGAATTTTTGGATCCAAACCGATCTTTCCAAAATAATTTCTGGCAAAATAAAATTGCAACATTCCAAAAAACATGAATATCCCTGCCAGTCCAAATCCGTAGTGCCATCCTATTTTTTCACCGATATAGCCACACAAAAGCATTCCCAAGAAAGCGCCTGCATTGATCCCCATATAAAAAATAGTATACCCCGCATCCTTTTTTGTACTGTTATCCGGATAGAGTTGTCCTACCATCGAAGAAATATTAGGTTTAAACATTCCGTTACCTAATATCATCAATGCCAATCCGACAAAGAAAAAGTTTTTATCAAAAATTTCGAGTGCCATTGAAGCATGACCAAGGGTCATCATTATTGCTCCAATAATGATTGCTTTTCGAAATCCGGTCATTTTATCGGCTATGATTCCTCCTAAAATTGGTGTTAGATAGACAAACCCGGTGTACCATCCATAAAGACTCATAGCATCAGCTCGTGTCCATTCCCATCCACCATCAGCTAAGGAACTCACTAAAAAGAGTGTTAGCAACGCCCGCATCCCGTAATAACTAAATCGTTCCCACATTTCTGTAAAGAACAATACTAATAATCCCGCAGGATGTCCTAAAACCATTTTGTCATCAACACCTAATTTTTCAAGGTGAGCTAATAATTGAGGATCTTTTTCTTTTGTCATTTATTGAAATAATTAATGGGTTGTTATAAATTTTCTTTAATATAATTTGTCATTAATGTATAGAGATGAAGACGGGTATTTCCCCCATAAATATCATGATTTTTATCGGGATAAATCCGCCAGTCAAATGTTTTATTGGCTTGTATTAATTCTTCAATCAAAACCATCGCATTTTGAACGTGAACATTGTCATCGGCACTTCCGTGAACCAACAAATAATTTCCTTTTAAGTTATTTACGTGATACAAAGGGGAATTCATATCATACCCTTTCGGATTTTCTTGCGGGGTTTTCATGTAGCGCTCTGTGTAAATCGTATCATAAAATCTCCAACTGGAAACCGGTGCTACAGCGATTGCCATTTCAAAGACATCCGGTGCTTGAAACAGACAGTTAGATGACATAAAACCGCCGTAACTCCATCCCCAAATTCCCGTCCGTTCCGAATCGATAAAAGGAAGTTCACTTAATTTTTCAGCTACCGCTATTTGGTCTTCTACTTCGTATTTTCCCAGTTCTAACTGCGTCATTTTTTTAAAATCGCGCCCTTTGTAACCGGTTCCTCTACCATCTACTGAAACGACGATAATATCAAGATCATTGACGAGCATTTGGTGCCAATAATCATTTAATCCCATCCACTGATTGGCAACGGTTTGCGACCCGGGTCCGGAATATTGATATAAAAACAACGGATATTGTTTGTTCTCATCAAAATCCAAAGGCTTTATCATATACATGTTTAAATCTTCCCCATGAATAGATATGGTAGAAAATTCTTTGGGAGCTATTTTATAATTTTTCAAACGATTCAACAAGTTTGAATTGTCTTTAATATCGCGTAATTTTTTGCCGTTCTTTGCCTGATGAAGGGTGAACTTCGGAGGGGTTGTGACATTGGAGAAGGTATTGATAAAATAAGAATAATCTGCGCTAAATGCAGCGCGGTTGGTTCCTGTTTCATCGGTAAGCCGCACTTTATTTCTTCCCGATGGTAAAATGGAATAAACATCACGATTGATATTGCCATTTTCCGTACTTTGATAATAAACCCTGCCAGTATTTTGATCAAACCCGTAAAAAGCAGTTACTTCCCAAGCGCCTTTTGTCACCTGTTTTAACAATTTCCCATTGCGATCGTAATGATAAATATGATTCCAGCCATCTCGTTCGCTTGTCCAGAAAAAACTGTTGTCATTCAAAAAAGTCAAATCGTCAGTGATATCCACATAAGCTTCATCTTTTTCTTGCATGATTAATCTGGAAGTTTGGTCTGTGGCATTGACAAAAACCAAATCTACCACGTTTTGATGTCGGTTTGTCAACTGAACGCTAAGGATATTATTGTCCGGAGTCCATAACAATCGCGGAATATAATAACTGTTGTAGGAGGTCAAATCAATTTCAGTAGTTTGTTGTGTCTGCAAATCGTAAATGTGCAGCGACACTTTTGAATTCATTTCACCGGCTTTTGGATACTTAAAAGTATCTGAATACGGATACAGTCCTTTTCCGTAGATATCCATTGCAAATTCAGGCACTTCAGATTCATCGAATTTAATGAATGCCAATTTATTTCCTTGTGTGCTCCATTCATAAGCGCGAACAAAAGCAAACTCTTCTTCATAAACCCAATCGGTTAAACCATTGATAATATGATTTTTTTTCCCGTCAGACGTTATTTGTACAATTTCTTCTGTTTCTAAGTTTTTGAAATACAGATTGTTTTCATAAACATACCCCACTTTGGTACCATCCGGGCTGAATTCCGGCGATTGAATCTTATCAGTCGAAACCAATCTAAAAGTTTTGGATGGAATGTCATAAATATAATACGTTCCTCGTGTTGAACGTCGGTAAATGGGTTCTAATTCTGTAGAAAAAAGAATCTTATTCTCATCAGCGTTAAATTTATAGGAACTGATTCTATAGATTCCTTGTAAATCTTTCGTATTTAGAATTGTTTTGGTTTTTTCACCTGTTTTATAATCATACGCATCTATAGTCGAGTTTCTATCGCGATGATTGTAATTTAATACTGTGTATTCTTTCCCGTTTTTCAGAGAATGAATGGCTTCCAACCCTTCTGTGCTAAATTGCCCCGTCCATATTTCTTCTAGGGTTATGCTTCTGTTTTGGCCGTGAAATGATATAGAAAACCCTAGTAAAATCAGAAAAATTAAAGACGAAAATGAATTTCTCAATTGTTAAAAAATTTAAGACCTCAATTTTACTAATTTTTTATGAAAGCACATACCATTTTTTGTTAAATAAGATTGGCAGAAAAATCGACTATGTAGGGAATATTGCAGGCTTCTTATAAATCCTAAAAATTATAAATCTATTTACAGACAACTTAATAACTTGTTGATAATCATCTGCTTGAGTCTGGAGTAAAATAAAAAAGGAGGTTTAAAACCTCCTCATTTCATTTATATACAAAATTTAAATAGAGTTTATAATATTCACCGTTACAGAAAAATTACTTTCTTTCTAAGGGCAAGGTCGTACAACGTAACAATCCACCTTGTTTTCCTATTTCTGAATAAGGAACTTCCTCAACTTTAAAGTGATTTTTATGCAGCCAATCATTTAATCTGTCAAAGTTTTTTTCTGAAATCACCACATCAGGCGCAAGTGAAAAAATATTGCTGGTCATATCGTACATTTCCTTTTTTGAAATGTGAAAACAATTTTCTTTTCCAAAATAATTCACAAGCCATTCGTATTCTTCTTCAACTAAAAAACCTTCTTTATGAATAATGGCTTTTCCTTGACCCAAAGGTTGAAAACAACAATCCAGATGCAAAGCATTTTCTTCTGCAATGGTGTTGCTCTTTTTTAAACTGAATGTTTTTACTTTCTTGTGAGGAAACAATTTTTGAAGATGTGCTGCGCCTTTTAAATTTGTACGCGCAGTGATAAAATCAGCATAATTTTCGCCGTAATAAGTTCCCACAAAAATATAATCTCCCCAAGGCATCACGTCTCCGCCCTCGATATGAGCGGCTTCCGGAAAATAGAGTACTTTATCAGGATGTATTTGATTAATTATAGGCTTCATAGCTTCTATCTCTCGCGACCTGTCTTCCAGAATGTTAGCAATCATGAATTTATCATCAATAACAAATGCGACGTCTCTGGAAAAAATCTGATTGTAATCTTCAATCAGTTCCGGGCGATAAACAGTCACTCCATACTTTTGAAAGACTTGGTTTAAAGCTTCCATCTCTTGTACCATGTCTTCATCTTTCGGATAAGTTCCTGCTTTGATATGTGCTGCGGACTTGGGATCGTATGCATCTTTCAATTCGGGAACCGGACCGCTGCTGTCTGCTCTGCCCAACACCACGCGTTCCAGCGGGGCTATTTCGTCTTGTATATTTAACCTAATCATTGCAGTAAATATAGAAAAAGCACTTCAAATACAATACTTGAAGTGCTTTTTTAGATAAAATTTTATTTATCGATCTTCTAAAGGAATGTAATCTCGTTTAGTTTCTCCCACATAAATCTGTCTTGGTCTTCCAATAGGTTCTTTTCGCAATCGCATTTCTCGCCATTGTGCAACCCATCCGGGAAGACGTCCCAGTGCAAACATAGGCGTGAACATTTCTACCGGAATTCCTAATGCACGATAGATGATTCCCGAGTAAAAATCCACATTGGGGTAGAGTTTTCTATCCACAAAATACGAATCTTCCAAGGCTTCTTTTTCTAGCGCTTTTGCAATGTCTAAAACATCGTCTTCAATTCCCATGTTTTCTAACACGCTGTCAGCAGCTTTTTTGATAATTTTTGCGCGCGGATCAAAGTTTTTATAGACGCGATGTCCAAAGCCCATCAACCGGAAAGGATCGTTTTTATCTTTGGCTTTTGCCATAAATTTTTTAGTATCACCACCATCAGCTTTAATCGCTTCGAGCATTTCTATCACGGCCTGATTGGCTCCTCCGTGAAGGGGTCCCCAAAGTGCAGCGATACCCGAAGAAATTGAAATAAAGAGGCCCGCGTGAGAAGAACCTACCATACGCACGGTTGAAGTGGAACAGTTTTGTTCGTGATCGGCGTGTAAAATCAACAGTTTATCTAATGCATCCACAACAGTAGGATTGCTTGTGTAATCACCACTTGGAGATTTGAACATCATTTTGATAAAATTCTCAACATACCCGAGTGAATCACCGCCATAATCCAAGGGCAATCCCATGCGTTTTCTGTATGTCCAAGCTGTTAATACAGGAAATTTTCCTAGAATTTTTACGATGGCTTTATACATATCCTCTTCGCTTTCAACATTTACAGATGAAGGGTTAAAAGCAACCAAAGCAGCTGTCAAAGAAGAAAGAACACCCATTGGATGTGCAGATTTCGGGAAACCGTCTAAAATTCGTTTGACGTCCTCATCCACATGAGATTGTGCTTTGATATCTTTATGAAACTTATCTAGTTGTGTTTTTGTAGGAAGTTCACCGAAGATAAGCAGATAACAGACTTCTAAAAAATTTGCTTTTTCAGCTAATTCTTCGATACTATATCCTCTGTATCTCAAAATACCTTTTTCGCCATCCAGGAACGTAATGGAACTTTCACAGGAGCCAGTATTTTTATATCCTCTGTCCAGTGTTACTACACCTCCGGTATCAGAACGAAGCGAGCTGATGTCTACCGCAATTTCTTTTTCTGTACCTTCTACAATCGGCAAATCATATTTCTTGCCGTCAATTTCTAAAGTTGCTTTCTTTGTCATATATCTCGTAAATACTCTTATTTTTAAATGAATGGCAATTTACTAAATCAAAACGTGATTTTTAACAACTTCTTTTCTAATTGTTTGTTAAAAAGAACCGCTGTTATCGCATAAAGCACAAAATTGTGTTTACACTTTAAATGCCTGCATTCCCGGATAATATCCGATGGCTCCCAATTGTTCTTCAATTCTCAACAATTGATTGTATTTGGCCATCCGATCGCTTCGCGATGCAGAACCTGTTTTAATTTGACCGCAGTTTAATGCTACCGCCAAATCTGCTATTGTATTGTCTTCTGTTTCACCACTGCGATGACTCATAACCGCTGTAAAACCGGCGTTTTGAGCCATATTAATCGCTGCTATGGTTTCTGTAAGTGTTCCAATCTGATTTACTTTGATTAGTATGGCATTTCCGATTTTCTCAGAAATACCTCGTGAAAGTCGCTCGACATTGGTAACAAACAAATCGTCACCAACCAATTGGACGTGAGTTCCAATTTTTTCGGTTAACGTTTTCCATCCTTCCCAATCGTTTTCATCCATTCCGTCTTCGATTGAAATAATGGGATAATTCTCACACAATTCTTTCAAATATTCAGCTTGTTCTTCGGAAGTTCGAATTTTTCCGTTTTCACCTTCAAACTTGGTATAATCATATTTTCCATTGACATAAAATTCAGCAGCAGCACAATCCAAGGCAATTTTGATATCTTCTCCAAATTTGTAACCTGCATTTTTAACAGCCGTGGCAATGGTGTCCAGGGCATCCTCGGTTCCTGAAAGTGTGGGTGCAAAACCACCTTCATCACCAA
>LSQX01189283.1_pt4 | contig 19474 bp, 17 predicted proteins | sample 654561 | NCBI WGS metagenome assembly LSQX01 (sample SAMN04489861, study PRJNA283612) | anaerobic digester metagenome | isolation source: 4 biogas reactors fed with cattle manure at either 37C or 55C with and... | place: Denmark: Kongens Lyngby | collected 2014
CAAGACAATCTGCCTGATTCGCTCTTTCAAATATGGGCAACAGCCTTTTCTGATGCCGAAAATCTGCGGGCACCGCTGTCGGGTGAACGCTGGTGTCAGCCAGATCAGGGCAATACACTCGAAGAAATAGCCAGATCTGAAGGTGAATCATTCTACCGGGGTGATATTGCCAGACAGATACATGATGCCTTTCGCAATGCCGGTGGATTTTTGCAGCAATCTGATCTCGCAGCGTATGAAGCCAGCTGGGTTGATCCGATCGCAACGGAATATCACGGCTATACCGTTTATGAGATTCCACCCAATGGTCATGGGATTGTTACCTTGATGGCATTGAATATTCTCAGCGAGTACGAGCAAAACGCCTGTCAATTGACAGGCGATGACCGCTTGCATGCGCAAATTGAAGCACTAAAACTCGCTTTTACGGATGGATTGCACACCATAACAGATCCTGCATATATGTCTGTTTCAGTAGAACAGCTGCTCAGCCGCCACAGAGCTGATCTGCGCAGCCGTGAAATCGGTGAACAGGCGCTATTACCGGCACCCGGCTCCTTTACGTCAGGTGGAACGATTTATCTATGTACAGCTGACGGCGAAGGAAATATGGTTTCGCTGATTCAGAGCAACTATAAAGGATTCGGCTCCGGAGTGGTCATCCCCGGTACCGGTATTGCCATGAATAACCGTGGCCGTGATTTTTCACTGAATCCGCAGGATGCGAACTATCTGCAGCCCGGGAAAAAATCGTATCACACGATTATACCGGGATTCCTATGTCGGCATACCGGCGAACCGGTCGGACCATTCGGTGTGATGGGCGGCATGATGCAACCCCAGGGGCATCTTCAGGTTCTGATCAATCAGATTGATAATGGTATGGATCCGCAGCAAGCGCTTGACGCACCTCGCTGGCGTTGGGACGGTGGCAGAACCATTGCCCTCGAGCCGATTGTTCCACAATCAGTCAAACACGTTTTGGATCAAAGAGGACATTGCACGGTACATGCTGATGATTTTCTAGAGTTCGGGCGAGGACAAATAATCCGTAAAGAAGCTGACGGCACTTATCTGGGCGGCAGTGAGTCTCGCGCAGACGGGCGCTGCGCCGTCTGGTAAGCGGATCATGGCTCAGTGATTTGCTTTGATACGAATATAGATATGCTTGGAAGAAGAATGGGCACCTTCCCGGACATCGATCTCAAACAAACCGATTGATTTAATCATTGGAGTCAATTTTTCGAACCCATAATTTCTCGAGTCAAACGATGGCTGCTTTTTCAATAGCAGGCTTCCCACTTCTCCGAGATAGGCCCAGCCATTCTCATCCTCAACATCCCGGATTGTTGAGGTAATCAGTTTAACGACTTCATTGCCGATTTTACGGATGGTTTTCTTTTTATTCGAACCGGACGGATGTCGGGTTTGTTTTTGTTCCTGAGGTGTGCTCAGATCATCCTCGTGGGCAGGTTCTTCAAGAATTTCCAGATAAATAAAGCGATCGCATGCGGCAATAAATGAGTTAGGTGTCTTTTGCTCGCCAATGCCATAAACTGTCATACCAGCTTCACGCAGACGTGTCGCTAATCGCGTAAAATCGCTGTCACTGGAAACAAGACAAAAGGCGTCAGCCCGCTCTGAATAAAGGATATCCATGGCATCGATGATCATAGCTGAGTCTGTTGCGTTTTTCCCGGTTGTATAACCGAACTGCTGAACGGGTGTGATCGCATAGTCGAGCAGAAGATTTTTCCATCCACCAAGATTCGGTCGTGTCCAGTCACCATAGATGCGCTTGATGGTGGCATTGCCATAGCGGGCGAGCTCCTCCATCATGCCCTGAATGTTATGGTGAGATATATTATCCGCATCGATTAAGACGGCTAGTCGAATATCACTTGTTTGCTCTTTGTTATTGTCCATTTTGTTCACCTCACTATCACTATAACTGATTGAGATCACTCTGTATATGCTTGTCAACACTGTCCGTACGAGATTGTCTTATCCTGCCATAAGAATATAAATCTCTAATTGCCGTTCAGTAACAGCACGTCTATAATGAGATATAGAAGCAGCTAGATGATCCATTGTTCTTAATTAAACATTATATAACAACATGACATCATGACAATATTATAGAGTAGATGCTGAAAGTCAACATACTGTCTTCCTGATCATCGATTAGACTGAACTGAGGCGTTCTGATGGGAGTCACAAAAAAGAAAAAGAAACCGATTAAGATCAACGTCAATGTCCCGGACATAAAGCGCCATTTTATTAATCGGGAGTTGAGTTGGTTGTCGTTCAATGCCCGAGTTTTAGCTGAAGCCAGGGATCGGTCAAACCCATTGATGGAGCGCGTTAATTTTCTTGCCATAACCTGTTCGAATCTTGATGAGTTCTTCATGATTCGTGTTGCCTCACTCCATGACCTGGCCAATGCTGGCTACGAGCAGCCGGATCCAGCGGGATTGACACCGCTGATGCAGTTATCTGCGTTATCAGTTCAGGCACATCGCATGATTCATCAAATTTATCAGACTTACCACCGATCCCTTTATCCGGCACTGAGAAGAGAAAACATCGAAATTTTAAACATAAAGGACCTAAGCAGCAAACAGCGTGATGAGATCAAAAAGTGGTTTATGGCGATGGTCCATCCGGTGTTAACACCAGTCGCTATTAATGATAAGAGGCCTTTTCCACTTGTGAGCAGTCAGTCTTTGTATGTCTTTGCTGCCGTAACGTGTAATCCGGAAGAAAACGGTCAAAATCAGTCCGCGTGTGCATTGATAGAAGTACCAGCCATGATTCCCAGACTGATTCCATTGTCTATCAAAGGAAAGCAGGCGTTCGTACTGCTTGAAGATGTGATCAGTGCTCACCTGGACACATTGTTCGGAGCTGTCCGCGTCAAGCCGGCGGGCTGTTTTCGCGTTTTAAGAAATGCTGATCTGGCATTTGATGAAGATGAAGCCGCCGATTTGTTGATTGAGATTGAAAAACAACTGAAGCAAAGAGAATGGGGTCAAGTCATACGTCTTGAAATATCATCGACAATGAATGAGTCAGATCGTAAGCGAATCACCAGTTTGCTGCGAATAGATGAAACGGACGTCTATTTGATTGACGGACCGATTGATTTGACCTTTCTCAGAACGCTCAAAAAGCACTGTAGCCGATCAGACTTGTTTTACAGTCCGTATTTTCCGCAAATACCATCGATTTATGGCAAAACGGATCTGTTTCAGTTGATCCGGGAACAGGATCTGTTTTTGCATCACCCGTATGAATCATTCAAGCCGGTTATTGACTGGCTGGATCAGGCCGCGCGGGATCCTGACGTACTGGCAATCAAACAGACTCTTTATCGTATCGGGGACGAATCGCCCATTGTTGAATCACTTGCCCTGGCAGCTGAACAGGGCAAGCAGGTTCTGGTTCTCGTTGAGCTCCGTGCGCGGTTTGATGAAGAGAACAACATCCATTGGGCGCGCAGACTTGAGCAGGCTGGATGTCATGTTATATATGGCGTAACTGGACTGAAAACACACAGTAAGATTACACTGGTCGTTCGCAGGGATCAGGATAAAGTGCGTCGTTATGTACATCTTGGAACCGGCAATTACAACGAAATCACGGCCAAACTCTATTCGGATATGGGATTGCTGACGTGTAGTGAAGCGATTGGTTCCGATGCGACAGCATTCTTCAATATGCTGTCAGGATTTGCCAGACCAAAAGATTGGCAGGCTTTAATCGCTGCGCCTGACTGGCTGCGATCCAAGCTTAGCCGACTGGTCGAACAGGCAACTGAAGCCGCGCTGGCCGGAAAGAAAGCTAACTTGATAATCAAGGCTAACTCGCTCGTCGACCCGGTGTTGATTGAACGTCTATATCAGGCATCCTGTGCGGGCGTCTCAATTGATCTGATCATTCGAGGTATCTGCTGTCTGCGACCGGGCCTCAAAGGTGTGTCTGAGACTATTCGCGTGCGGAGCATCATCGGCAGATTTCTGGAACATAGCCGAATTTTTTATTTCAACATAAACGGAAAAGAATCGCTCTTTTTGTCAAGTGCCGACTGGATGCCGAGAAATCTGGATCGACGCATTGAACTGATGTTTCCGGTCACTGATCCATCAATCATCCGCCGGATCATGCAGGTTTTGCAGATTCAGCTGGCTGACACGGAGCGGTCCTGGCTGATGGATACGGATGGCCAGATGAAACGTGTCGATAAACGAGGTAAAAAACGCCTGGATTGTCAACAGTATTTTTGCGATCTGGCAATCCGCTCGGCCAACCTTAGCGATCAGAACAGCAGACCGGAAAAACAGAGCAGCCCCTGATCAACGGCGCTCAGTTAATTTAGACAAGCGGATGACAAGCGGATGGTTAATCTGTTTGCAGGACATCCGAAATCGTCGTTTGATTGGTAGAATCAGCAGTGCTGCCAGGATCCGCAGGTGTGATCAACTTGGCAAAAATAAAACTGAAGATGACAACAACGACAAACATGGCGATCATCAGCAGAAAAACCAACAGGCATCCCTTGGCCGATCCCTTAAAATATGATTTGCGCTGTTCTGCTTTCTGTTTGGGTGTCAGTTGAACACGATTGCGTGGTGTGCTGTCATATAAGAAGGCACCGCAGTTTTTGCAGACGTTTTTGTTTTTTGGATTATCGGTGCCACACCGTTTACATTTCATGAGAACCTCCAAACAGTCATTAATGAATGAGGATAGTTTAACATCAAAAACAGAATCGTGCACGGATGAATCAACTTTATACATGCTGCAAACAAGTGTTGATCCCCATTTTGGACAAATTGACAGAACCATTGAATGGATGGTAAATTGACTTGATAGAAGATACGACCATTATTTTGGTAACAGGGGAGGAACATCAATGGATTTTCGCTTACACATCGCTTCCTGGCTTGCAACAGAGACGAGCTTATCGCAGGAAGAAATCGATGCCTGGATTGAAATCCCACCCCAGCCTCAATTAGGTGATTATGCGTTTCCGTGTTTCCGACTGGCCAAACATTTACGCCGCTCGCCAGTACAAATCGCTGACGAACTGGCTCGAAAAGCAAAAGACGCTGTTTCTGATCTGCACGATGTTCAAGCTATAAACGGCTATCTGAATTTCTTCGTTGACCGGTCATCTTATAATTCATCTGTACTCAAACGCGTTTTATCTGCAGGTGACACACTTGGTATGGATACGATCGGTGAAGGCAAGACCGTTATTGTCGAATTCTCCTCACCGAATATTGCCAAACCGTTCCATGTAGGACATGCCTTTACAACGATCCTGGGCAATGCCCTTTATCGGATCTATGACCGGCTGGGCTATAAAACGATCCGGGTGAATCATCTGGGTGACTACGGGACTCAGTTTGGCAAGCTGATTGTGGCCTATCGACTGTGGGTCGATCATGAGAAGCTGGCAGCCAGTCCGATTGACGAACTGCTTCGCATTTACGTCCGTTTTCATGAGGAGGCGAAAAGCAACCCGGAACTTGATGAACAGGCGCGGGAAGCATTTCGCAGACTGGAGTCAGGATCAATTGAAGAGAAGGCTTTATGGCAGAAAATCAGGGATCTTAGCCTGAAAGCGTTTGAATTGATTTATGAGCGTCTGGGCGTTTCATTTGACAGTTATAGAGGAGAGAGTTTTTATTCGGATCAAATACCGGCCGTTGTTCAATGGCTTGAAAGTAAGCATTTATTAACAAAAAGCGATGGCGCTCAGGTTGTGATGCTGGATGAATATGGACTTCCGCCGTGTATCATTCTCAAATCAGATGGGACGACAATTTATGCGTCACGGGATATTGCTGCTGTGCTGTATCGCTGGGAACAGTATCAGTTTGCGAAAAACCTGTATGTCGTCGGTACAACGCAGGCACTCCATTTCCAACAGGTCTTCGCAGTTCTGGACAAAGCCGGACTTGAGGCAGCAAAACAATGTGAACATATCGGATTCGGACTGGTTAAGTTTCCCGATCGAAAGCTGTCGACACGCAGCGGTGATGTTGTGTTGCTTTCCGATCTGCTTCAGGAGAGTGTCGATAAGACCAAGGAAATCATCCGTCAGAACAGTCTTGTCAGGAATGTATCGATGTCAGACGATGAAATTAACGCTGTTGCAGAGAAAATTGGTGTTGGTGCAGTTGTTTATACATTCTTGCGAAACGGGCGCGAACGGGACATTGTGTTTTCCTGGGAGGAAATGCTTGATTTTGAAGGAGACTCCGCCCCGTATGTGCAATACACATATGCGCGTGCCCGCAGCATCCTGAGGAAGGCGGACATGGATGAATCTATAACCGAACCGGTTTCCGAAAGCCGGCTGAAACGACTGACAACAGATGACGAATTTGCTCTGGCCAAGCTGCTCGACGACTTCGACCAGACACTTCAGAAAGCTGTAAAACAGAATGAACCTTACCTGGTCATCCGGTATGTGACAGCCCTGGCACGATCCTTTAATAAATACTATAACCATGAGCCGATTTTAAAAACAGACGGGGCTGAACTGCGTCTGGCCCGGCTCAATCTGGTACAAGCTGTCTGCCTGACGATCCGCACAGCTCTGGAGTTGGTTGGTATCGCGGTTGTGGAACGGATGTGAAGGTATGACGACACCGGATCGATATCGCGCAATAGGTGACGAAAACCCCGTCGTTCGGCCGAATATGGATCAGGTTGCCAATCAGCTGCGCAGAGCACGATTGCATCTCAGACTAGCGCTCAACGCCGACAGCGCGATTCATGCTGTTAAGGATATGCAGCAAGTTGTCCGGCAATTCCGCACGTCCGTTGCCGAAGCAGACATCCGATTTGCTCAGGATACGCTCAACACCCAGGCTGAACGGGATTATATATTTTTCCAGGATGCGACCCGACAATTGGAGCATCATCTGCTACAATTTCAAGCCGCCCTTTTATCATCCCGCTATCTGGCGGATATTGAGGCTGCCTTTGGATCGTATCTGGTAAAGCTGTGCGAAGCATCGACAAGAATTCACCAGGATCGGACGTTAGACGAAAGACAGCAGGAAGACCGGCTAACCAGACGATATCGACAATTGTACAGCTCGATAACGGTCGAATGGCAGGAACAAAAATCTTCTTTATCCGCTATGACGGCGGCTTGCCAGGATCCGGACCGGACGATTCGCCAGCAGGCACATCTTGCCATTGACAAGAGTCTCTCCTTAAGGGCAGGTGAGATGGATGACGTTCTGGATGAACTGGTAGACTGCAGACATCAAATGGCTGTTCAGGCTGGATTTTCGTCGTTTACGGAAATCGGCTACATCCGGCTGGGACGGTTTGACTGCACGATCGAGCATATGAATGCCATTCATGAAGACGTTCGTCGATATATTGTTCCTCTTGCAAGGGAAATCAGACACCTGCAAAGAAAACGCCTGAAAGTTGAGCATTTACACGAATATGACCTGACATGCTTTTTCCCTGAAGGCAATCCTTCAGCCTTTCTGCAGGGTGATTTGTATATTCAGTCGATTGACGAGGTAATCAGACAATTTACAGAAGAAAAGGACTTTTCAATTAGAGACATGATTGATAGCGGGTTAACCGACTTTGAAGCCAGATCGGGAAAAATACCGCATAGTCAGATGTTTTTCCTGCCACACGATAAGAAAACATATTTAATGATGCAGGAAACATCGACGCATCAGGATACGAATTCGTTATTGAGCTTGACAGGACAGGCATTTGCCTATTCACGAATCATGAATAATCCGGATCGGATTGATCCGTTACGACCTGACTCAGAGACGCATTTGTTGTATGGTGCTGCTTTGCCGCTCTTACTGCTGCCGCAGCTTAAACCGATCTTCGATGTCCGACACGACGATTATGCCGCGATGTACGTGACGCAGTTGCTGTTGAAACTGCCTGAACTGTGTCTGCTGGATGTTTTTCAACATGAAATTTATCGAAATCCGGAGATGACACCGCAGCAGCGAAACCGGCTCTGGCGCATTCTTGAAAAAAAGTACTTGCCCGATCTTGATCTAGATGATGCGTCGTTTATGACATCAGGGCGTGGCTGGCAGATGTCGGTACGTGATATTGAGACGCCTTTCTCAGCCGGAAGTGCTGTTTTGGCCGATTTGACTGCTCTTGAGTTATGGAGAATCTCTCTTAAGAATCCAGCTCGCGCGCAACGTCATTTTCTGTCGCTTTGCCAGGCGGGCGGCAGTAAAAGCTACATGTCACTGCTGACGGATGAGAATCTGCCGCTGCCGATTGATCCGGATACACTAAAGAGGGTGGCTTATGCCGGTTGTGATGCTTTGTCGCTCTGATCGCTCTTGTCAGTCTGAGACAATGTGAAGACTTTATCTCCTACAGAAAGGAACTGCGATGAAAGAATTACCTGCGGCGTTTATTGAAGAAATGCAGGAATTGTTTGATACGGCTGGTATGACAGCTGAATGGCCAGCATTTCTGCAATCGCTGCAAGGCGAACCACAATCAGGGTTAAGAGCCAACACGCTGAAAATCGAGTTTGACAGTTTGCGCGATCTGATTGCCGAGGCAAGTAAGACGGCGGTTGAATCCATTAAATGTGTTTCCTGGACGAATGATGGTCTCTATTGTCCATCTGACTTTCAACCGGGGCTTTTCCCCGGTTATTACGCCGGCCTTTACTACATTCAGGAACCGAGCGCCATGTTGCCGGCACATGTTCTGGCAGCCCAACCGCACGAACGGATTCTCGATCTTTGTGCTGCGCCCGGAGGGAAGTCCGCGCGTATTGCGGCAGACCTGAAGCATACAGGATTACTGTGGTCTAATGAGATATCAAAAAAACGGGTAAGGGCACTTCAGCGCAATATCGAATTGACCGGTAGTCCGCAAACCATTATCAGCGCCGAATCACCACAGACGCTCGCAGGATATTTACCGGGGTATTTTGACGCGATCATAACGGACGTTCCCTGCTCAGGTTCCGGTATGTTTCGCAAGGATTCCCAGACCGTGAAAAGCTGGCTTTCACATCCGCCTCATACCTATGCAAACCTCCAATATTCAATCCTCTGCGACGCATGGACGATGCTTAAGCCAGGCGGTCGACTGGTGTACTCAACCTGTTCTTTTTCGCTTATTGAAAATGAACAGGTCATCGAACGCTTTATCAGCAGTCATCCGGACGGTTCTCTAACTGAAATTGCACGAACAGAGGGCTTGAGTCCAGGTATACCGGTTGCTGCCGGACTGGATAAAACAGTTCGGATCTGGCCCCATCGCACGCAAGGTGAAGGTCACTATTGTGCATTGCTGACGAAAGGTGAACAAAGCAGTTCAGATTTAGCTTCGTACAGACAGGAGACTGTCGACGAGAAGGCCTGGCAGGCGTTTGACAGCTTCTGCCAGCAGACATTATCATCATCAGGACAGGAAAAAATCGAACAGCTGATGAAGCATGGCCATCCTCGGAATGAACGCAATCATTTACACATTCTGCCCGAGTGCCCGGACGCAGTCAATCAGGTCAACAAAGTAAAAACAGGTCTGTTTCTCGGACAGATTCAACCTGCCGGCCACCAGCTGCGTTTTAATCCGTCAGCTGCGCTGCTGCTTTGTTTGACTCAAGGAGATTTACTGCGCACAGTGGCTGTTGAACCTGACAGCGACCTTCTGCGTCGTTGTCTTCGCGGAGAAACACTTTCAGTACCGGACGACTGCTGGAATCCGGACTGGCAGAGCGGGGATCGTGTCGCGATTGTGATGCGTTTTGCGGGCGGACAGTTTCCTGTCAGCTGGAGTCGTGTCGCTTCGCCACGCCTGCTCAAAAACGATTACCCCAAAGGATGGGTACTTTCATAGGACAACCGACAGAAGGGAAACAGCGAAAATGAAATTAATTGTGGCAACGGATAATATTGATAAAGTTCGAGAGTTTCGTCAGATTCTTACAAATCCGCCTTTTACCATTCAATCAATGCGTGAGGCGGGATTTTCTGGTGTGATTATCGAAGACGGATCTGATTACTTGGAAAACGCGCTTATCAAAGCAAGAACCGTCCATCAGCAGACGGGAGGGCTTGTGCTTGCGGATGATTCGGGTTTATCGATCGACGTTCTTGATGGTGCACCTGGGATCTATTCCGCCAGGTTTGCCGGCGAATCAGCGGATTATCCGACAAAAATAGCCGGACTGTATCAACTTCTGGAACCCTATCCGACAGATCAATGGCAGGCGCAGTTTGTTTGTGCCATTGCCGCAATCCTGCCGGATCAGCGCGTTTTGACTGCTGTCGGTATCGTTGAAGGATTTATTGCACCTGAATCGAAAGGATCCCGGGGATTCGGCTATGATCCCATCTTCTATGTGCCCAAATTCGGCTGCACAATGGCTGAACTGGAAGATGATGAGAAGCATCGGATCAGTCACCGGGGACAAGCGTTGAAGAAAATCGCCAGTCAGCTGCTTGACCCCATAAGCGGCGCGTGATATATTATCCTTCACGGACGAATGTACATATATCAAGGACTCTGCTGCTAGTGATGACGGAAAAGAGGGTATCAGTGAAAGACGAATATTACCTTGTAAAATCAGATATGCTGCCGGAAGTGTTTATCAAAGTAATGGCTGTCAAGCGTCTTTTAAGTTCCGGCAAAGCAGATTCCGTTAATGAAGCAGTTCAGAAGATTGGCCTGAGCAGAAGTGCTTACTACAAATACAAGGATGCTGTCCTGCCGTTTTATGAGACATCCAGAGGCCGTCTGGTGACACTCGTTTTTGCAGTTGAAAACTTTCCGGGCATCCTGTCTGGCATTATCAACTGCATGTCCAGGGAAAAGGCGAATATTCTGACCATCAATCAGAACTACCCGATCAATGGTCTAGCAGATATTTCAATCTCGATCGAGACGGAACGGATGACCATTGAGCTGGACGACTTGATTGACCGAATTGGAAAAATACCAGGGGTGAGATCCCACCGGATTTTGGCTCGAGACTGATTATGACGGATGTGCCATTGACATTCATAGGAGGAAAACATGATTAACATTGCCATCATGGGGTACGGAGTCGTAGGCTCGGGGGTAGCCGAGGTTTGTCAGATGAATCAGGCGATCATGAAACAGCGGACCGGATACCAGATCAAGATCAAGAAAATTCTGGATATTCGTGATTTTCCGGATGACCCGTTTGGCGATCGTATAACCCATAATCCGGATGATATTTTTTCAGATCCTGATATCTCGATCGTGGTGGAGACGATCGGCGGTACTTCGATCGCTTATAAACTGTCTGTTCAGGCGCTAAAAGCAGGCAAGCATCTCATCACATCCAATAAAGAGCTTGTTGCTGCGCATGGACCGGAATTGATGGCTTTAGCGCGAAAGAAAAATGTCAATTATTTTTTTGAGGCCAGTGTCGGCGGCGGTATCCCGATCATCAGACCCTTGCATAAATCGCTGGCGGCCAATGAGATCAGACTGATAGCGGGTATTCTCAACGGGACAACTAATTACATCTTGACGCGTATGGATGAGGCAGGAATTACGTTCGAACAGGCCTTGTCCGAAGCTCAGAGCAAAGGTTATGCCGAACAAGATCCGACAGAGGATCTGAACGGATCAGACGCCTGCCGGAAGCTCGCTATTCTTGCCAGCATAACAACTGGACAGTATGTTGACTACCGTAAGATCTATTCGGAGGGTATTACAAATATACTATCGACTGATCTCCTGTATGCACATTCACTGAATATGAAATTGAAGCTGATCAGCCGTTTCAAGCTGTTGCCTGATCATCGGGCAGATATGATCGTCGCACCGATGCTGATCGGGCGCAATCATCCGATTGCGGCAGCTGATGATGTCAATAATGCCATCCTCATTGAAGGAAACGCTCTGGGTGAAGCGATGTTTTATGGCCAGGGCGCTGGTAAACTGCCGACAGCGAGCGCTGTAGTGGCTGACATTATCTCTTGTGCGATGCACCTGGACAGAGTACGCTATTTGTCCGAGTGGGTGATTCCAGAACAGGAGATTCTGCGTGATCATGGAGAATGCTCTGTCCAGGCACTGGTGCGATTCAGCAATGGGTTATCCGCAGCGCAGGTCAGGCAGGTTTTTGATGTGTATGGAGCTAAACCGGTCAAGGCACAGGCTCAAAACGAACACGCCTGGCTGATCGGAACTGCTTCAAAGTTAACAGAACAGCAATTGGCCAGTCACATATCGTCATTTGGCGAGCAGGTTCTGTCGCGGATTCGTTTGTATTAGCAGACCGGTTAAACGGACAACCGACATGTTTTCTTACCAGGTGTTTCACAGCAGCGCTATTAGCAGCAGAAATGAGAAACATGATGTTGGCAAGTGATCATCAACTCAAAAATAGGCCCATCCAGCCGGATCATCCGATAACGGATCGGTTTTTTGAGCAGACAATCTGGAAAGCGATCGTGATCGACCGGTCGGGAGTCCTTGTCCGCTGTAATCGCAAAGCCAGGGCATTTTGGGATCTGAGCAGTCTGCAAACTGCAAAAGGCGAACCTGTTAAATTATCTGATCTGTTTAGTCCGTCCGATCAGAGCGGTCTGGATGTCTGGGTCAACAGCCTTTTCCTGACACAGCTTGAGATGCCGATTGATTTGTCGCTGGAACGGAACGGGCAGATTTCACAGGTGCGAATGATCGGCCGACAGCTGGAAGAGAACAAGCAGCTGGCTCAGATAGTTGTCTATGAACTGTCAGAGCAAAATTTCTCGAATCCGGACTTGATCAACATGGCTTATTACGATCCGCTGACGCGGCTGCCGAATCGCCACCTGCTCATGGACCGCCTGCAGCGGGCATTACTGGATGCAGATCGCCATCAGGAGAAACTGGCTATTCTACTTATTGATCTGGACCATTTCAAGCGCATCAACGATACGCTCGGTCATGCAGCAGGTGATCTGATACTCAGATCCGTCAGTGAGAACATGATGTCGGTATTGCGCGAGTCTGATACGCTTGCGAGATTTGGCGGTGACGAGTTTATCGTTTTTACGCGTCATCTGAATGATAATCTGGATGCGTCTGCTATTGCTGCGCGTCTCCTGCAGGCGATCGACCAGCCGATTCAGGTTCGCGATATCGTCGAACAGATTGGCGGCAGCATTGGCGTCAGCATCTTTCCGAATGACGCCCGTTCAATAGACGATCTGATTCAAAAAGCAGATATAGCACTATATCGGGCTAAAAAAACGGGTCGCAGCCGGTATACTTTTTTTGATGACAAAATGGGGCGTCAGTTTGAACAGCAAAATTTGTTCGAACGCAATCTTCGCGCGGCAATTGAGCAGAATCAGATCTGCCTGCATTATCAGCCGATCGTTGCAGCGAACAGCAACAGAATCATTGCGCTTGAAGCGTTGTTGAGATGGAATTCTCCGACTGACGGACTATTGACAGCTGCCGAATTCCTGCCGGAGGCGGAACGAATCGGCATGGACCGACAGTTGACGGACTGGGCGTTTCAGGCGTCATGTCAGCAGATGAAGCATTGGATCGAATCCGGTCTGATCAATCAATCTGATTCGTGCCGATTGACGGTTAATCTCAGCTTGAGACAGCTTCAGTCGCCGCATATCGTCAGACATATTCGCCAGAGTATTGAGGCAAGCGGATTATCATCAAAGCATCTGGTTATAGAGATACATGAGTCAGATTACAAAAACAATGAATCTGCCGTTCAGAAAGCGTTGATCGAACTGGGACAGATGGATATTCAGATTTATCTGGATGACTTTTGCGAAGGATTTTGCCAGTTGGTAGAGGATCAGCAGCCTGATTTTTCAACGATTAAGCTCAGTCAGCACATGACGCGACGTTTTATTGCGTCCGCATACGGTGAGCTGCTGCTATCCTCAATGATCAATCTTGCACATTCCGCCCACAAAAAAGTAATCGCGGAAGGTGTTGAAACGCAGGCAATACACCAGCGCCTGGGTCAATTCAGTCTTGACGCCATGCAGGGGTATTGGTTAAGCCCGCCGATTCCGCCTGCACAGATTGAAATGCTCTTATCGCTTCAACAGGAAATGATGGAATGATAAAATGATGGCAACAAAAAAGGTGGTCGTAAAACCACCTTTTTTAGTTGATGTGAATCAGAATCAGAACCGGTTGTCGTAACCGCCCTGCTGACGTCTGGCATTTTTACGTGCTCTGCGGCAATCCGGGCAACGGACGGGTTCATTCTCGAATCCCTTTTCTTTGTAGAACGCTTGCTCGCCTTCTGTAAAAGCAAACTCAGCACCACAATCTTTACAATTAAGCATTTTGTCTGGCATGATAACATACCTCCTGATAAATTCGGATAAGGGATGAATGACAGTGGCTTTGCATGACATCAAGAGGCAGTTTACCTTCTATGTAGTTAGGCTCGGACTGTAAACAAACTTATTCCGTTGAGGCAATCATAACACAGATAATTCCGTCAAACAAGTACATTAGGTTTTTTTGAAGCTGCATCGATTCAACCATGTGAAAACAGGCGTTAGGAAGTGACCATCTTTGAAAGAGAAATACTGGTGTGTCGTCAAAACAGCGTCCAAGTATTCATTTCGTCCTGATGCATCTGTGCATCTGCTCATTGCGACTGCACAGAGCCAATGATATAATGGCTTGAGCCAAAAGCGACGGAATGTATCTGTTGAACACCCGTCAAACAGCGTCACAAGGAGGATCAATATGAAAACAATTTCTGATCTGGAAAACATTCGCCAGGACGTTAAGAACCGTCTGGCGCGTGAGTATAAGAATCGTAAAATTATCGTTGGCATGGCGACATGTGGGATTGCAGCCGGTGCCAAGCCTGTTATGGATGCGCTTCAGGATGAGTTAAACGTTCGGGGGATTCACGAAACAAATGTTGCCATGACAGGTTGTATCGGTGTCTGTCAGCTTGAGCCGATTATCGAAGTGATCGAACCCAATGGCGATAAAGTGACTTATGTCAGAATGGACGCATCAAAAGCACGTCGTGTTGTTGCTGAGCACATTGTCAACGGTCATATCTGCGAAGATCTGACCATTCAGGCCGCGTCAAAAAAATAAGTCAGGCAGATGCAGATGCTGCACTGCAGGTTCATGTTTTAAACGGAGAAGGAGCCATTTTTGACGTTATTGATTTTGATTGAAGCATTCAAGATTCACAAAGTGAAACAAGAACGTCGCGTTCAGTTATGGTTTTTGTTTCTCTATATTGTGAATATTTTGCCTTGGGTGCTGCCGGTAGGGGATAAAAATTTTGATCCGCTGCTGGCAGCTGTTGAGGCAACTCTGGCCGGACGTACTGCCCAGGCTGTTGGTTGGGATTTACTTTCTCCCGGAAACAGGCTATTTTTGGGGCTTATGTTTCTGTCATATTTGATCACAGCTTTTTTCACACTGATGTATTCGGTCTTATACATAGATGAGAAAGAAGGGTCTGCCGGTAGACCGGTTTTTGTCAGATGTTTGAAGACTGTTCCGCAGCTGATCATGCTGACAGCGATTATCGCAATCCCTGCAGCGATGTCTGCCATGCTGGCGTTCATACCGTTGATTGTTTTCGTTTTCATGATGTATTTTTTGCCGCTGCATCTGGTTTTTGGACAGAAAAAACTATTTAAAGCGATGCAGCTGAGTTTCGATACGACCAGAGGGAAAAAACTATCGATCTTTATCAGGGTTTTCTTGGTATCATTTGTGCTGTCGGTACCACAAAGTATCTTGTCACAACTGGTGTCCGGAAATCAGCTTTCCTATACGGTACTGAACACATTTTTCGTCGTCATCCAGGCATTGGTACAAGGTCGCCTGATGGGAATTCTCTATCTGCAGCTTGTAAAGAAAGTTCCATTTATGATACCATCAAATTCTAATGTTTCGGGAAAAAATCACGATCAGGAGAAATAGGAGGATCCCTTTATGTCTGATATTAAAGAGAAGGCACTCAAGCAGCACGAGGCGTGGCAGGGGAAAATTGAAGTCATATCACGTGCCCCGGTCACAGACAGTCAGGCTTTATCGATTGCCTATACTCCGGGTGTCGCAGAACCGTGCCTGAAAATCTCTGAAAATGTTGACCTTTCCTATACATATACACGTCGCTGGAACATGGTAGCGGTTGTCACCGACGGGACTGCCGTGCTCGGACTGGGAGATATCGGTCCGGAAGCCGGTATGCCGGTCATGGAAGGGAAATGCGTCTTATTCAAAAGTTTCGCTGACGTCGATGCGTTCCCGCTCTGCATCCGTTCGAAAAATGTCGATGATATCGTGAACACCATTCGCTTGCTTGCCGGCAGTTTTGGCGGTATCAATCTTGAAGATATTGCGGCACCACGCTGTTTCGAGATAGAAGAAAAACTGAAAGCCTGCTGTGACATTCCGATCTTCCATGACGATCAACATGGAACAGCCGTTGTGACACTGGCTGGTCTGATCAATGCACTTCGTGTGGTTGATAAAAAACTGGAATCAGTCAAAGTGGTGGTTAATGGAGCCGGCGCAGCTGCTACTTCGATTGTCAAGCTTCTGATGGCGTCCGGATTAACTGATGTGATCGTTTGTGACCGAAAAGGTGCAATCCATGAGGACCGGACAGATTTAAATCCATACAAGGCGGCTTTAGCAGCTGAAACAAACCGTTCAAAACGCAAAGGTTCACTTGCGGAAGTGGTCAAAGGTGCCGATGTTTTCATCGGCGTATCAGCACCGGGTCTCCTGACACAGGATATGGTTCGTACGATGGCTGAAAAACCGATTGTCTTCGCCTGTGCGAATCCAGTGCCGGAAATCATGCCGGATGAGGCGCATGCTGCCGGAGCGGCAGTCGTCGCGACCGGCCGCTCAGATACCGCCAACCAGATCAATAATGTCCTTGCATTTCCGGGCATTTTCAGAGGAACATTCGATGTTCGGGCCAGTGATATCAATGATGAGATGAAACTGGCAGCTGCATGGGCTATTGCAGAACTGATAACGGAAGATATGCTGAGACCGGACTACATTATCCCGTCTGTTTTTGACAAACGGGTCGCACCCGCCGTTGCTTCAGCTGTTGCAGCTGCAGCTAAGAAAACTGGTGTCGCACGCATTTGAATGGGCTTCGATTCATAAGGAAGAACCAGGCTGATGCGTTCAGTCTGGTTTTCTGTCATTTATGAGACCGAGTGGTCGATAAGGATTTGTTAAACGGAGGTATGTACATGATAGACCAGGAAAAAATACTATCGCTTCTAGAGCAGAATGCCCGGCTGACAGTAGAAGAAATCGCTGTCATGACCGGTTACTCAGCCGATGAGATTGAGAAGACGATTTCAATATGTGAAGAGGAAAAAGTCATTCTCGGATACAGCACAGCGATCAACTGGGATAAGACCAGTCGGGATGCAGTGACGGCGTTGATTGAAGTACGCGTTACCCCGCAGCGTGATCAGGGGTTTGACCATATCGCACGCCGGATCTATCGACATCCGGAAGTGCAGTCCTGCTACCTGATGTCGGGAGGATTTGACCTGATGGTCATTGTTGAGGATTCCTCTCTGAAAGCCGTTGCCCGGTTTGTATCAGAAAAAATCGCACCACTGGATTCAGTTGTCTCCACGCAAACCCATTTTATTCTTAAGAAGTATAAGATGAATCATCTGTCCTTCATGGAGCATGACGAAGACTTTAGGGAGGCTGTTGTGCTATGAACTGGGATCAGATGATCTCTCGAGCTGCTCAATCGATACCGCCTTCCGGCATTCGTCGTTTTTTCGATTTGGCTGCGGAAATGAAGGAAAGCGTCATCTCTTTGTCGATTGGCGAACCGGATTTTGTCACGCCCTGGAGTATCAGGGATGCCGGTATCTATTCGCTTGAGCAAGGTCACACACATTATTCGCCTAATGCAGGATACCTGAAGCTGCGGCAGGCGATTGCATCGTATATGAACGATCGATTTGACCTTCAGTACTGTGAAAAAGATGAGATGATTGTTACGGTCGGCGGCAGCGAAGCGATTGATCTCATGATTCGCGCCGTGATCAATCCCGGTGATGAGGTAATTATCTCTGAGCCTTGTTTTGTATCCTATAAGGCATGTGTCAGTCTGGCCAGCGGTGTTCCTGTTGTGATCAGCGGCCAGCCTGATAACGGATTTAAAATAACGGCAGAGCAGCTCGACGCGGCTATGACCAACCGGACAAAGCTGGTTATTCTCGGATATCCGAGTAATCCGACCGGTGCTGTTCTAGATCGGGATGAAGTAACAGCGATTGCAGATGTTATTAAAAAACATTCTATATTTGTATTGTCAGACGAACTTTACGCTGAATTGACTTATCCGCCGCACGAGCATTTTTCGATCGCTGCTGTACCGGGAATGAAAGACAGGACGGTCGTTGTCAACGGGTTTTCCAAAGCATTTGCCATGACCGGATGGCGTATTGGTTTTGCCTGTGGTCCGGCACCTCTGATTGCTGCTATGCATAAGATTCATCAGTACGCCATCATGTGTTCACCGTCCGTTGCCCAGGAAGCAGCCTGCGAGGCGCTTCAGGATGCACCGCGCCACATCGCAGCTATGCGCGATGCCTATGATCAACGCAGACGACTGGTTCTTCATGCCTGCCGCGAAGCGGGGTTGCCATGCTATGAACCGCGCGGTGCTTTCTATGTATTTCCGGACATTCGTCCGACCGGTCTGACATCCGCTTTGTTCTGTGAACGCTTTCTGCGCGAGGAAAAAGTCGCGATCGTTCCGGGTGAAGCGTTTGGCGATTGCGGTCAGGGGTTTGTGCGAATCAGTTACGCGACTTCAACGGATAATCTGCGTGAAGCGATGGTTCGGCTGAGGCGTTTTGTTAAAAGGAGTCAGATCCATGCTGGAATATGATGAACTGAGACAGAAATTAGGTGAACTTGAAACAGCCCTTGACGGGCTGCAAAAAGCACTTCATATCACGACGACTGAAAATGAAATTGCTGAGTTGGAGGCCCGGGCTCAGGAACCTGATTTCTGGAATGATGTAGATACGGCTCAACATATCCAGACCCGTATCCGGCATCTGCAAAAAAGAGTCGACCGGTTCAAAAAATTGAGACAGCAGCACGAAGACATTGAAGTGCTCTGTGAACTGGGCGATGAAGCTGAAGACCGTGATATTCTTGAAGAGGCACGGGCAGGTATTGACCATCTGTCTGAAGCGTTTGAGTCGATGCGCCTGGAAACATTGTTTACCGGCGATTACGATGAGAATAACGCTATTCTGACATTGCATGCCGGTGCAGGCGGCACAGAAGCGCAGGACTGGGCAGAAATGTTGTACCGCATGTATTTGCGTTGGGCTGAGAAGCATGGGTTTGAAGTCAAAGTGCTCGATTATCTTGATGGTGATGAAGCCGGACTAAAAAGCGCTTCGTTAATGGTCAGCGGAGATTTTGC
>LSQX01184034.1_pt1 | contig 19472 bp, 11 predicted proteins | sample 654561 | NCBI WGS metagenome assembly LSQX01 (sample SAMN04489861, study PRJNA283612) | anaerobic digester metagenome | isolation source: 4 biogas reactors fed with cattle manure at either 37C or 55C with and... | place: Denmark: Kongens Lyngby | collected 2014
AAAGGTGAGAAAAGGTCATTATGGAGCAGATTTTTTGTCAGCTTTGAAGCTTTGCGCATGGAAAAATGACAAAAACCGATATTTTGGAAGGGACTTTTCAGATTCTCTCATGAATTTTCGATAAAATCAGCCATTGGCGCACTGTTTTTGAGTGAAATTTCTATCGAAAAATATTCGGTTTTTTTGGGGCGGGACACCCCCAAATGAAATTCTCGCATTGATTACCAATGAGTTACGACTCAAATTTCGGGTAACTCGGAACTCAGGTGAAAATTTGCGGTCAATTTTACGCGTTTTCGAGCCATTTCGGCCATTTTGAGCCTATTTCTGGCAGTTTTGCGCTGTTTTTTTGCGTTTTGACGGTGTTTTTCAGGTTTTGATGAAGCAAAACGTTGAATGAGTCAACAAAAGACGCCCCGCCCCGCCGAGGCGCCCATGGACTTGGCGCCTTACTTTTTCGCGAACTTCATGCGGACCCGAATAACGCCGCAGACGGGTTGGAATCGTCGCGCCGAAGGGCAGCATGGATGAAAACTGAATTGTTCATGATTATTTCCGCATCATGCTGCCCTGCAGCAATAACAATATTTTCATCCGTGTTGATGAATAATCCAGGTTATTGGATCAAACAAACTTTCAGGCGGAAGAAGCGCTGCGGCTGGAGAGTTGCGACGGGCACTTCGTATTCGACAAATTCCGTCAAACCGTCGCCGGTTGCCGTCGCGCTGCGGAAGATCAGGTCCTGATCCAAAACCGCTTCCTCCCACTCCGGCACTTCGATATCCACCACATATTCCAGGATATATTCGATATCCAGCGGTGGCTCTGCACGATCCATCAATTGCCGATGGCGCAAGAGCGCCACAGGCGGTTCATCTTGGCTGATGTCCGCGGAGGGCGACAGGCCATCGTCATCGTCATCGCGCCCCAGCCCCAAAGCATAGCGCAGGAGATTCGGAATGCCACTATTGTCCGGGTCCGCCAGAGGACCGCTAACCTCGGCATCGGCCAGCTCTTCCGGAGTGAACATGTCCTGCTGCCAAGCGGCGAACCCGGCCGGCTGCGGGGCGGCGTCATACGCCAGCTTCAGAATGCGCCCGGTGACCACCCCGGCACCGAAATCGGCTTCGTACGGTTCGGTGGAGATCGCAAACAAGTCCGGCTGACTGACCGGCGAATAGTTCTGGTCGTCGTGCATCATCCCGCCCATGGCGTCGCGCACATAAAACAGCCAATTGGCATCCGTCACTGCCGCCAGGAAGTCGTCGGCAACATCCGTAAAGAATCCACCGGCAAACACATCGCCCGCCTGCAACTCGGCGACATCCAGGAAGAGTTCCACCTTCTCCGAGGAGCTTAGCGCCGTCGTGAATGGAGTCGGGCCCGTCAGGCGCAGCAGATCGTTGCCGCTGGCGTCCAGCGCACCCGCTGTCGCTGTGGCAAAATCGAAGCGGTAGTTCACCAGGTTGACCGATTGCGCGGCAAGAATGGCCGCGCCGGGCCCCGGCGAGACCGTGCCCAAGCCATTCCCATTCACCGCCCCCACGCATCCGGCGCCCTCCAGCCAGGTATCCGCTTGGAGCGTCACCTCGCCATCCAGACAAGCCGCATCGAGCTGCACCGAACCGGTATTCACGTTCAGATTCCCGCTAAACTCGTCAGTCCCCGCTGCGACAATCAGCGTCCCGCCGCCGGATTTGACCAAGTTGTTCGTCCCGGACAACCCTTCGACCAATTCAAGGATGTTGCCCAACGTCGCCACATGGATTCCAGCGTCGGCCGCGAGTGCCACTGGCGCCGTCACCACCGCGCGGTTGTCGGGGCTACCCGGCTCATAGCGAAGCGCGCCCAGCACGCCCAGGTTTTCGCCCTCGGGCACACCGGTGCGGCCCATGCTGGCCAGATTGATCGGCCCGCCGAAATCGTAGATGCGCGCGCCATCGTCATCGTTGGCAGAGGTCAGACGCAGCTGACCGCCCTCCTGCACCGTAATCCCGGAGGTGTTCACCGGCGTGGACGGCTGGCTGATCGCCAGCACGCCCTGCTCAATGACAATCGCGCCCGAAAACAACTTGTCCACGCCCGTGAAGGAGGCAATGCCCGCCCCGTCCTTGATGACCCCGCCGCCACCGCTCCAACCCTGCCGCATACGCAACGCGCCATAGCTCGGATCGCCCACGATATTGTTGACGGTAATCCGCAAATCGCTATCCAGCACCACGCCGCCAACCACCTCAAACTCGACAAAGCCTTCCGCCGTTCCATCCACCGTCAGCGTGGCGGCGTTAGCGCCCAACGCGGCAAAGGTCAGCGAGTTCCCTGCAACTTCTCCGCGAATGCGATTGCGCACGGTGGAATCGCCGTTGTCCACCATCAACGCGCCCACCGTAATCGGCGCGTTGATGTCCACATTGCGATTGGCCGCCGGCCCGAAAATCTTGGCGCGCGCGCCCGTGCCATCCGGATAAAACGCGCTGGTCCAGTTGTCGTCGCTGTTCCATGCCGCCGTGCCACCCGGCAAAAAGATCGGATCCGCGTCCACCAGGAACGAGCTGGATTGCACGGCATCAAAACTGCCGCAGGTCGCTTCCAGCACGTGCACGCCGCTGCCCGTAACCATTACGTCATCAAACGTGGCCACCCCCTCCTCCGCCGCCACGCTCAGCGTGCCGCCAAGCATCCCGGTGCCGCTGCGGATGGACAGGCCAATCGCGCCCGTAAAATTCACATCCGTCACACCGTTGCCGTCCACCGCGCGAACGGTGAACGCCGGCATCGTCTCGCCGCTCATCACAATCGGACGCGGCTGCACGCCAAAGTCCAGCGCCACCGCCGGCTCGGCCTCGCCCGCCGAAATCAAAAGGTCGTCCAACCGCAGCTGCGCGCGCGCTCCGGATTCGCCCGACACATAATAATAGCGCCACAGCACCTGCACATACTCCTCGCCCAGCGCCTCCTCCGGCAAGTTCACCGGCCCGAGCAGCTCCGTGTGCTCCGCCGTCTCGTTGCGCATGTATTCGACCGGATCGCCGTCGCCATCCAGCACATCGGTGAAATCGCCCGTGACGCCCACGCGGTATTGCAGACGCATGGCATAGATGCGGCTGTTGGGCAGAATGGTGCCGGCCAACCACGAGACTGGCGCAACATCCACGCCGCGCGTATCCAGCGCCACCAGCGCCGCGCCCACGTCGCGTCCTCGGCCGGTATTGATGAACGCCACGCCGTCCTCGCCCAGGCCGTTGATGCGTGTGCGCGACGTCGCGGCATACGGATATTCCGCATCCACGGCGCTCGCGGCATCGGCGAGAGGAATGTCATAGGCGTAGAGCAGCGCGTCGGTCAGCCCCGGATCATTCTTCGCGCTCTGCAGGAAGAGCATGTTGTCCGGATAGGTGTGCGCCGGCTCCGCGCTGTCCCACTCGCCAAACGCAAACGCGCTATCTTCCAATACGTGCGCCGTCGGATTCACCAGCACATAGAAGGTGGTCTGCACGGGATCGTTGACGCCGTCATCCGCCGACAGCGTGATGGACGCGCCGCCCCGCTCGTGCGGCGTCAGCGTCAGCGTGTTGCCCGTTCGGCTGAGCGACACCTTGCTGGAATCGCTCGTGCTGGCGTCAAAGGTGAGCGCATCGCCATTCGGATCCGTAAATACGGCGTTGAACTGAATCTGCGTGGTGGCCCCCTGCTCCAACAGCGACTGATGCCCGACCAGCTGCACGACTTCAGGAGGAAGATTGACACCGCTTTGTACGCTGCCCTCCACCGTCCAGTTGTCGAACCGCACATTGCCCGCCAGCCCGCCACCGCCCTGCTCAAAATCAATCCGCAGGGCAAATTCCGGATTGTCCGCCGCGCCCGCAAGCTCGCTCAAGTCCAGCGTGACCAGGCGGGGCACCGCATCATATGTGGTCAGCGTCGTCAGCAGCGCAAAGGTTTCGCCATCCAGGGTATAATAAACAGGCAGCGTGCCCGCGCCCTTGCCCGAGCGACGCACCTCGAACTTCACCCGGATGTCCTCGAATCCGCTCGTCGGCAGCGCCGCGTCCAGCACCGCCCCCACCGGATTGTTCACGCGCAAATGCGATAGCGGCTCATCTCCAAGTCGCGCGTTCTCACCGAAGAAATCCCCGCCCGTGCCCGCCACAATCTCGGTCTCGTCGGCCGGATCAATCTCCAAGCCCGCGCCCGTCACCAAACTCAAAGACGGCGCCAGCAGCGCCCCCGCGTCATTAAAATTCCAATAGTGAATCAACTTGTAGTCCGGCAGATAGGCTTCCTCGAAAATCGCCTCGAACTCGCTGGCACCGCTCAAGCTCACCTCTATCGTTTCATCCGTGCTGTAGGTCGCCTTCACGCCCTCTGCCGTGGTGAATACGCGCAGGTCGTTGACGAAGAAATCGCGGTTGCTGGTCTCGCCCGCGTTGCTGTTGTAGGCGCGGAATTGTTGGATATCGCCACTCTCCAGCAGGGAGCCCGTCAGCGTAATCGGTTCATCGCCGCCCGCGGTAATCTTGGCGCTATAGGTGTTGGCACCCGTCAGGGTCAGCTCCACATCAATGGCCGCGGTCGTATAGGGCAAGGCATTGGGTTGTCCCGCAATCTCATAGCCCGGTTGACCGCCGGAGAGCGTGATATACCAACGCGCATCTCCCTGTGCGTTGCGCAGGTCCACACCCACGCTGCCGCCATAGTCCACCCAACGGTTTTGCAACCGGAAGGCAAATGTTTGCCCAACGGCCAACGGCGCGCTCAGCGGACGGGTCGCCGCCGCCTCCCCCCAGTTATTCGCCCACATTCCCCACTGACCGCCATGATCCACAAAATGCCCACCGCTGCCGCTGTTGGAAAGCAACCACCCGCCAAAGCCCGTGCCTTGATTGCTCTGATCCTCCCAATTCGTGTAATTCGCGCCGGAATCTGCCGCGATCAGGCTGACTGTGTCCCGCTTGGCCCTCCACTCGGAAAACTCATAGCCCGGCTTGCCCACCGCGGTCAGCGTCACCGGATAGTTGGTGAAGTATGTGCCCGTCCACGGATACCCCCCAAAGCCCGTGGTCGTGTCCGCCAATTCCAAGGTATTCAGCTGCACGAATCCGTGCGCATCATTCAAATCCACCGTCAGCGGATAACGACGCCCCAGCTTCAAGACATCCTGCACATGCGTCCACACCGCGGCAGTCCGGTGATGCACAAAGTGGCTCACCCGCTCCGTTCGATCTGCCCAGTCGGCGGGCTTGCGCCAGCGCGCGGCATGCTCGTCCACCTCGGGCGCCAGCTCCGCGGTCATCTGCGCCCAGCGGCTCGTCGTCCAATCCTGACTATAGGTCGTATTCAGCTGATCACTGAACCGCAGCACAAAGTGCTTCCGGAACCCGTCGTTCTCCATCAGCTTGCGATAGATCAGCGTGGCATCGGGCTGGTTCGCCCAAATCGCGCCGTTCCAGTCCGCATTCTGCGCGAACGCCATCATATTGAACTGCTCCAGCAACCCATAATGCCGCTCATTCGAACCATAGCTCTCGTTGCCCGGCACATAGTTGAAATCCAGCGCAAACCCGAAATCCATGTCATAAATCATGTGCCGCCAGCGTCCATCGAGCGAGTAGGGCGCGCCTGGCTCACGAATCTGCTCCAGTGCTCGCCACGCGCGCACGTTGTTGCCGGGCCAGTCCGAGTTGCCCACAAAAATATGCGCCTGATAAAAGTCGGCAAAGTTGTCGACATCCATCCAATCCGTCACCGCCGCGTAGTTGGCCGGCACCTGAAGGTCATGGCTCTTCACATACGCCCAGAGATTCGAATAATCCCATTCCCACTCACGGTTGCCCTTGTCAAACACCGGCACATCGTCGTTATGCCCCTCAAGACCACGAACAATTTTCACCTGCACATAGTCCAGCTCGCTCAACCCGTAATGGTTGTCAATATACCCCGTGTCAAGGCGCTCGCGCAGATCATGAACCCCCCAATATTCACCGTTGAGAAACACAACCACAAAACGCCCGTACTGGCGGTCGATATTCGAATTGCCAACCAGTGACTGCCCGAACATATCGCGCGCCAAGGTCTGCCCCCAGTCGTTGCCGGCATTGCGCAAAATAAAGGTTTCAAAGGTGGCCAGATTCAGGTCATCAAACAGCTTGTAGCGGAACTTGCCCGGCCCTCGCGCATAAACCCGGATGGCCTTGCGCGGACGACTCCTCGTGGTGTTGCCGTGCAGCCGCAGGCCCACATTGCCGCTGAACGCCAGCGACCCGTCCGCCTCAAAATACTCAATCGTGCCCGTTCGCTCCCACGCCGCGCCTTTCTGCCACATGTTATCGTTCACCGGCGTATAAATGCCGATGTCATCGCCAAACAGGTTCGCTTTGTCCGTCGCAATGGACACCACCGGCAGCGTGTAGCGGTCGGCGCCCTCCGGCGTCACAATATACGACTGCGTCACATGCGGCCCCGGCGACCCATCCTTAAAGATCCGCGCCCGCACCGTATGAAACTTGAAGACGGAACCATCCGGCGCCTCCCAGTCATCCTCGCCGCCCAGCCCCTCGGTGGTTTGGATGGCGGAAAGATCATTCCAGGCCACCCGCGCCCCAATGCTCAACGCGCTCGCATACTCCGGCGAACTCTCCGTCGGCTCGCTCCCGTCCAGCGTGTAGTGAATCGTCGCCCCCGGCTCATCCGTCGACAACTCCACCGACACCGACTCCGTATAAAAGCCCCCCGGCACCGAAAACTCCACCTCCGGCAACCCCGTCAAATACCCGTCATCCCGATTCGGCTCGCCCGGCGTCGGGTCCTTGAAAAACCGCAGCTCGCCCGCCCCATTCGGATACCGCCCCAGCGAATAGTCGCGCGGAATCCACATCGGCGGCACAAAATCCACCCGCGTCCCGCCCGGCTCCGTCAGCACCACCTCCTCGCCGTCCGAGCTAACCCCATAACTCGTGTGCAGCCGGTTCCCGTTCGTCACCGCCGGCCGGTTCTTGCTCGACGCAAACACCACCAGATACTCCCCCGCCCCGATCGTCACATCCCCGAACACCCACTTGAACGGCTTGCCCTCGTTGTCCGACAGCCCCCACCCCTCGAGACTCACCGCCTCCCCGCTCGCGTTATACAGCTCAATCCAGTCCGGCGTATCCCCGTCTTCATCCTCAATCGTCACCCCGTTCGACGACTGCACCTCATTGATGTAAATCCCCGTCACCGCCCCCCCCGTCACCGTCACCGATACCAGACCCGTTACCGCCGAATACTCGCTGGGCTCGCTCGGCACAAACCGAACCGCCTGCCCGCTCGTCCCCGCCCCCGGAACCAACGCCTCGTCCACCCACTCAAACGCGCCCGCAACCGTCTCGCCGTCCGCATCCTTCGCCCCCCCCCCGCTCAAAACCGACTCGCCCAGCGCCTGCCCAAGCTCCAACCCCGACGCCACCGGCCAGGTCACCACCAGCCCCCCCTCCGGCACCGCCTCAATCACCAGCGTCGCGCTGGCGCTCCCCGCATAAAAACAGTCCTCCACCACCGCCGCCACCGCATAGCTCCCCACCTCCACCGGCAGCGTCGCGTCCCCGTCATACGTCAAGCTCACCGACAGCCCCGGCGGGTCCGTCGTCACCGACACCGCCTTGCCCGTCCCGTCATGCTCCTGCACCAAATCCCCCAGCACAACCTCCGCCGCAATCGGCCCGTCCGCAATCATCGCCTCCGGCAGATAAAAATCGTTGCCCCGCCAAACATAATTGTCCCGCGAACCGTCAATCCAAATCTCCCCCGTCGCAGTCGTAAAAGTCGGATTCCCGTCGTGATTTTGATACGCCTTCTGATAAACCGTATTGCCCCACCTCTGAATCCGCCACTGATACTCAATCACCGCCGACGCATCCTCCACCTCAATCTCAACCTCCCACCGGTCGCAGCTCGCGTTCGAGGTCATCTGATATGCGGCCTGCCAATTATTGAAAGGCCCCCAAATTTCCGGCGGCTCCTGCACATTATTCTCCGCCCACTCCGGCGTCCGCGCCACAAACAAAATCGTCTCCCCATCCCCCGGATCCTCCGACTCCCCCTCCGCCGCCGCAATCTGCAAATGATTGAAAAACGGCTCGCGCATATTGTCGGCATCCCCCTGCTTCGTCATAAAAAACTCCACCGCATCCGGCGCACCCGCAATCGCAATCTCATCGCTAAACGAACCCTCCCCGTCGCGACCGTTCGCCTCCACCAGCAGTGTCGTCGCGCTCGCAACCGCAAACGACCACGTCATCGCGTTCACCCCCTCCTCCAAACCGCTGTCCACCCCGTTCACATAAATCTCAGCCCCCGCCCCATTCAACACCGTCACCAAAACCGTCTCCCCCGACAACACCCGAAACCCCTTACTCCCGCCCTCGCCCGATCCCCAATTAAACCCCCACTGCAAACTCAGCACCTCCCCCACCGCCATCGCCTCGCTAAACGGACGCCGCGCCGTCACCGACTCCCCCTCGCTGTGGCAATACATCCCCCACGCCCGGCTATCCATCCCGGCAATCCCCTTCTCACTCGGATCCCCCGCATACGTGCCCAAATAATTCCCACCCGTCCCAGTCATCTCCCACGCTTCAAAACCAAATCCGCCATTCAAGCCGTCCTCCCAAATCGGATCAGCCCATCGCGAACCATACGCGGAATCCGACGCATCATCCCGCGCCGTAAAATCCTCCTGCGCCATCCCCCCCGGCACCCAACAAAAAAGACCCAAGCACAAAACAAGGGCCCAGCAAACGCGTTGAATATAGGTGGATGTACTCATCATGACTTCTCTCCGCAGTAAGTTGCTGTCCACAACGACGCCATCCCAAAAATGAAAACCGTGCGAACGCATTAACCTAATCCTGACAATTCACGCCCTCCTAGTAAAGCCTTTTCACAAAACAATCCCGCCACTTTTTCCTATTTTTCCGCATTTTCCGCCCGTTTTTGCCTGTTTTTGCCTTTTTTTAGGCCATTTTCAGCCACTTTTTGACGTTTTTCGGCCCATTTCCGGTCCTTTGTCGGCAGTTGCCGGTTGTCGTCGGCAATTGCCCACCGCTTCCGCTTCGGCCAAGCCCCACAGGTCAATAAGGTCAATCAGGTCAACATGGTCACCACCCCCACCACGCGACGCCTGCATCCCCAACACCCCGCGCCACCAATCCTTTTCGCCCGTTTTGCCCATTTCTGCCCATTTTAGGCCAAATTCACGTCATTCGCGGCTCCATAGCCCCAAAAAACGAGTGTCGAGAGTCGAGTGTCGCGTGTCGAAAAACTCTGCCGTTTTGACCCATTTCTGCCCGTTTCTACCCGTTTTCAGCCATTTTGGGCCACTTTTGGGGCGTTTTCTAGTCAATTTCGGTCAATGTCTCGATTTTTCGGCAAGTTTCGCCCTCGAAACGGTCAAGTTTTTTGCGATTTGCCCAAATTGGGGTAGATTCTGCCGCCATGCATTTTGAGGCGGTCATTTTGGGAGGCGGTTTCGCCGGTCGGCGGGCAGCCCACGCGTTGCGGCGCACCGGGCGCAAAGTCGCTCTGCTCGATCCCAGCCCCGTCACCACCATGCTCCCGCTGCTGCCCGATCTGGCGGGCGGCTGGGCGCCCGACGAGATTGCCATCCACCCCCTTGCCGATCTTCTCCCGCGCAATGCCACCCTGATCCCCGAAGCCGCCACCGCCATCCACTTGAACAAAAATCGGCTGGAAACCGCCAACCAAACCCTCACCTTCGACCAATTGCTCATTGCCGTGGGCGCCACCCCCAACCTGCGCCCCATCACCTGGTCGCGCGAACGGGTCCATGTCTTGGGCAATCTGGACGACGCCCGCCGCATCCGCCGGGACTTCGCGGCCTATCTCCACGAAACGGACACCCCCCGCCTGCTGGTGTCCGGCACCGGCTATACCGGCTTGGAACTGGCCGTCAGCCTGCATGTCCGCGCCCGCGCCGCCGGCAAGCCCTGCCAAACCACCATCGTGGACCTCAACCCCATTCTGCTGCCCTCGCTGCCCGAAAAACAACGCCGCCACGTGCTCGATTTTCTGACCGCCCAAGGCATCGAAGTGCGCATGGATGCCGCCGTGGAATCCCTGGACGACCGGCAGGCGGTGGCCGGCGGCCGGATCTATGAGCGCCCCTTCTTTTGCTGGACCATCGGCTCGGTGTTCCCCGGCATCCAACTCCATGGCCAAACGGAAACCCTGCGCGACGGCCGCCTTCTCGTGCGGCCCGACCTTTCCCTGCCGGGCCATCCAAATATCTTTGTGGCGGGCGACGCCGCCGCGGTCACCCGCCGCGGCCAACCCCTGCGCAAGGCGGTCAACTTTGCCTATTACGGCGGACGCCACGCCGGCCGCAACATGGCCCGCCGCCTCGCGGGCCGCCCCACCCGCCCCTTCCGCCCCATGGACCTCGGCTGGGTGGTCCCCTTCCAAACCACCAGCGTGGGGCGCCTGCCCGGCAACATCTGGATCCGCGGACGCCTCGGCGTGCGCCTGCATCACCTCATGTGCGGCGTGCGCAACTACTCGTTCAAAAATTTTGCCGGCTGCGTGAAGCTGGCATGGAAAGGAAACCCGACATGATCAACCGCATCATAACCCTGATCCTGAACACCCGGAACGACATCAACCCGGGCCACACCCTCCTGCGCCTGTTCATTGGCGGCGCTCTGCTCACCCATGGCTGGAGCAAGATGTTTGGCGGCGGCCTGGAACAGTTCACGGGCTTCGTCGCCAGTCTTGGTCTGCCCGCCCCCCATGTCATGGCCTTCCTGGCGGCCTTCACCGAAAGCATTGGCGCCATCCTGCTGATACTGGGCCTGCTGACCCGGCCCGTGGCCCTGATGATCATGGTCAACATGCTCGTGGCCATCATCGGGGTACATCGCGCGCAGGGATTCTCCGGACAAGAGCTCGCCTGGCTCTATCTGATGCCCGCGCTCTTCTTCCTGCTCAACGGCGCCGGCCGCTGCTCGTTCGACGCCCTCATCCAGCGTCAGCTCCAGCCCGTCCTCGCCAAATTATAAAACAGGCGTCTCAAATATGGCGCGTCCGGCAGGACTCGAACCTGCAACCTTCTGATCCGAAGTCAGAAGCTCTGTCCAATTGAGCTACGGACGCCCCGGCAAAGCCCCGGCGGTTCACTCGAACCGCCGGGCAACTCGTCGTTCAGCCAAACCGATTCCCCCCGTAAATTCAAGCGCGGTCCGCCTCGCCCCGATTATTGGCAACGCTCTCCCCTGACCGTGGGCCGGTTGAAATATTCCACGAAATAGGCGGCCAGCTCCGCGTCGCGCACCAGCACGCTGCACTCGTTGCGGTTCTCGAGCGCGTCCTTGCCCCAGTTGACCGATCCCACCACCACGGCGTCATCCGCCACGATCAGTTTGGCATGGGTGGTGATTTCCAGCGGATCATCGTGCAGGGCCACGGCAGTCGTTGACAAATAGTCCTTGAGCGGCTGATTCACCCGGTTGAGCACCTCGTTATAGTTGCTCAAGTCCACCACCATCGCCACCTCGACGCCGCGATCCGCCGCCTCCACGAGCGCTTCCACCAGCTGATTCACCTTGCCACCGGCATATTTCGGCGAATAGCTGACTCCGTACATGATCACATGGATGCTTTTCGTGGCTCCCGCAAACAGCTCCATCACCGCGGGGAAATACTGCCGGTTGAGGAGAGTGATCACCGGACCTGACACCACCGCCGGCATGTTCGGCTCCGCCGCGCTGTCCTCCCAGAGCCGCGCGGCATATTGCGTAAACGCTGCGGCCAGCACGGGATCATCCAGCAGCAGATTGGTCTCGTTGTTGTTATACATCGAGTTGCCGGTCCAGTTGGTGGACCCCAGCAGCACCAACCGCCCGTCCACGATCACCAGCTTGCAGTGGGTCATTTTCTCGGGTGTATCCAGTTTGGCCTCCACCCCCATCGCCAGCAGGCGCTCCACAGACGCCGCATTGAACCGCACCCCGTCATCCAGCAGGCCCCGCACCCGCACGCCGCGCTGGACTGCGGCGGCCAGCGCCTTCTCCACCACCGCCATCGTGCGGTCATCGTTGAGCTCGAGCTGGATAAACTCGATGGATTCGCTCGCCTCGTTGATCAGCTTGAGCACCGCAGGCAAATACTCCCGATTGACCACCGGGCGCACCTGCGGCTCACCCGCCGCCCCGCCCGCCAGCAGACAACTCAACCCCAGCGCGATCAACAAAACCCGTCGTGTTTTCATGACCCCACCCTACAGCAGATGCCCAGGCCGGGCGATCCCAATCCGCCGGGACCGACGCCACAGCAGCCATCGCCCGCCTGCGGCGCAATCGGCGCGCCGCGAGAACGGAATCCGCGATTACTCCTTGCCTTCTTCTTCCTCGGCCTGCTTGCGGCGTTCCTCGTCGCGGAACAGTTTGTATTCCACGCTGTCCACCAGCGCCTCCCACGAGGCCTCGATGATGTTGGCGCTGACGCCCACCGTGCCCCAGTGCTCCTGGCCGTCGGACGAATCAATCAGCACGCGCGTGGTCGCACTCGTGGCCATTTCCGGATCCAGAATGCGCACGTGGTAGTCCTTGAGCACCACCTCGTCCACCGCCGGATAGAACCGCCGGAGCACCTTGCGCAGCGCGTCGTTCAGCGCATCCACCGGGCCGTCGCCCTCGCCGGCGGTCAGTTCCGTCTGGCCGTTGACGTTGATCTTGATGGAGGCCACGGTGGTCGCCCGGCTGTCGGCGCTCTCCTTGTGCACCACCACATTGAACCCCTCCAGATCGAACGCGGGGATATATTTCTTGAGCACCTTCTGCACCAGCAGCTTGAACGAGGCATCGGCCGACTCGAAGGCGTAGCCGCTCTGCTCGAGATGCTCGAGCCGCAAGAGAATATCCTTCACTTCCGGTGCGTTCTTGTCGAACTCCAGCCCCATCTCGCCGGTCTTGAGGCTCACGTTGCTCGTGCCCGACAGCTCGCTGACCAGAATCCGCCGGTGGTTGCCCACCGTTTCCGGCTCGATGTGCTCAAAGCTGCGCGACACCTTGCTCACGCCGTCCACATGCATGCCGGCCTTGTGCGCGAACGCGCTGGCCCCCACATAGGGGCGGTTCCGCGGCGGACGCTGGTCCACCATCTCATCGAGCAGGTGCGATAGGCTGCGCAGGTTCTTCAGGTTCGGCGCGCAGGTCAGCTCCTTGCCCATTTTAAGGATCAGTGCGGGCATGATCGAGCAGAGATTGGCATTGCCGCAGCGCTCGCCGTAGCCGTTCAAGACCCCCTGCACCATCGTGGCGCCCACCTCGACCGCCACCAGACTGTTGGCCACCGCCAGCTCCGAGTCGTTGTGGGTGTGGATGCCCAGCGCCACGTTCGGAAAACGCGCGGCCACGGCCTTCATCACCTGCTCCACCTCCGAGGTCAGCCGCCCCCCGTTGGTGTCGCACGGCACCAGCACATCCGCGCCCGCCTCCGCCGCCGCCTCGAGCGTCTTCAGGGCATAGTCCGGATTGTCGAAATAGCCGTCAAAAAAGTGCTCGGCGTCATAGACCACCTCGAGCCCCTTCGCCTTCAGATAGCGCACCGAGTCGGCAATCATCTTGAGGTTTTCGTCCGGCGTGGTCTTGAGCACCTGCTCCACGTGCAGCAGCCAGCTCTTGCCGAAAAGCGCGGCCACCGGCGCGCCCGTCTGCAAAATCGCGGCCAGGCCGGGGTCGTCCTCGGCGCGATATTTTGCCCGGCGCGTACTCCCGAAGGCCGCCAGCTTCGCGTTCCGCAACGGCTGCTTCTTCATCTCCTCGAAAAACGCCATATCCTTGGGATTCGAGGCCGCGAAACCGCCCTCGATGTAATCAATCCCAAACTCGTCCATGCTCCGCGCTAAACGCAATTTGGTCGGCAGCGAAAAATTGATGCCTTCGCTCTGCGCGCCATCGCGCAATGTGGTGTCGTAGATGGTGATTTTCTTCATGGCAAACCTCCCGGCGCTCCCGGCGCCCTCTTCTGTCTATTCCGTCTTGGCCGCGGCCTTTTTGGCCGGTGCTTTCTTTGGCGTTGTCTTCTTGGCGGCGGACTTCTTGGCCGGAGCCTTCTTCGCCGCCGGCTTGGCCTTGGCCTTCCCCTTGTCCATCCCAAACGCCCGGTGCAGCACGCGCACCGCGCGATCCGCATGTTTGGCCCGAATGGCCACCGAAATCTTGATCTCCGATGTCGAAATCATCTCGATGTTGATCTTGTTCCTGGCCAGTTCGTCGAACATCTTGAAGGCCACGCCCGAGTGGCTCTTCATGCCCACGCCCACCAGGCTCACCTTGGCGATGTCCTCGTCATAGTGCAGCCCCGACGCGCGCACCTGCTTCACCAGCGGCTCAATCGCCCGCTTCGTCCGCGCCAGCTCGTCCTTGGGCACCGTAAACGAAATATCGGTGATGCCCTCGGCGCTGACGTTCTGGACAATCATGTCCACATTGACGTTGGCGCCCGCGCAGGCCTTGAAAATCCGCGCCGCCACTCCGGGGGTGTCCGGCACGCCCAGCAGCGTGGCCTTCGCCTGATTCTTGTCCGCCGCAATTCCGCGAATAATGATCTTTTCCATATCCTTTGTCTCCTCCTGCACCAAGGTGCCCGGTTTACGGTGAAAACTCGACACCACCTCCAGCACGACGCCGTAATTCTTGGCAAACTCGACCGCCCGCGACTGCAACACCTCGGCGCCACAACTGGCCAGCTCGAGCATCTCGTCGTAGGTAATCGCCGTCAGCTTGTGCGCCCCGGTCACCACCCGCGGATTCGCCGTAAAGACCCCGTCCACATCCTTGAGAATCTGGCAGCGGTCGGCCTTGAGCGCGGCCGCCAGCGCCACCGCGGTGGTATCCGACCCCCCCCGCCCCAGCGTGGCAATGTCGTGACGCGGATTGGTCCCCTGAAACCCCGCCACCACCACCACGTAGCCCTGGTTCAAATGACGCCGAATCCGCTTCGGATCAATCGTCTGGATTTTCGCCTTCAGGTGCGTGCCATCCACCCGGATGCCGGCCTGATGCCCCGTCATCGAAATGGCCTTCACCCCCAGCGCGTGCAGCGCCATCGTCAGGATGGCGCTCGAGGCCATCTCGCCCGTGGCCATCAAGCTGTCCATTTCGCGCTCGTTGGGCTCGGGATTCACCTGCTTGGCCAGCGCAATCAATTCATCGGTCGTGTCCCCCATCGCGCTGACCACCACCACCACCTGGTTGCCCGCCGCCTGCGTGTCGCGAATCCGCCGCGCCACCCGGCGCATGCAAACCGCGTCGGCCACCGAGCTGCCGCCATATTTCTGCACATACAATCCCATGCGTTCTGCCTCCCGCAAATGTCGCTTGACTACGCCGAATTCTCGATGCGGTAGCGCACCGGTTTCTGGTCAATCACATCCTCCAGCCCCTCGATCTCCGCGAGGGCCTCCGCCATGGCCCGTTCCGAGGCCTGGCTGGTCACGAACAACACCGGCACATACTCCGCGTTCTCCGGCCCCTCCTGCTGCATGACCGAATCAATCCCGATGCCATGCGCGCCGAGCACCGCGGCCACCTTGGCCAGCGTCCCCGGCCGATCCTTCATCGAAAACCGCACATAGTGGCGGGCCACGATGCCGCCCGGCTCACGGAACACCACCGGCGCGCGCTCCGGCACCGCGCTCAAGTCGCGCCGATGCCCCCCCGCCCGCAGGTTCAGCGCCGCGTCGGCCAGGTCCGCCACCACCGCGCTGGCCGTAGCCATGCGCCCGGCCCCGCGCCCATAATACAGCGTGGTGCCCACCACATCCCCGTGCACCAGCACCGCGTTATACACCCCCAGCACCGTCGCCAGCGGATGCCGTCGCTCCACCAGCGTCGGCTGCACGCTCACCTCCACGCCCTCCGCGCAGTTGCGAATGATGGCCAGCAGCTTGATCCGATAGCCCATCTTGGCCGCATAGGTAATATCCGCCGCCGCCATCCCGCGAATTCCGGTCACTTGAATGTTGTCCAGTGGCACCGAGCCGCCGTAGGCCAGCGCGGCCAGAACCGCGGCCTTGTGCGCCGTGTCGTGTCCATCAATATCCAGGCTGGGTTCCGCCTCGGCATAGCCCGCGGCCTGCGCCGCCGCCAGCACCTCATCAAACGACAACCCCTCCTCCTCCATGCGAGTCAGGATATAATTGCAGGTGCCATTCAAAATGCCATACATGCTGTTGATCTGGTTCGCCACCAGACCCTCGCGCAGCGCCTTAATGATCGGGATACCCCCCCCCACCGACGCCTCAAACAGCAGCTCCGCGCCATACTGCGCGGCCACCTTGTGCAACTCCGGCCCATGCTCCGCCAGCAACTTCTTGTTCGCGGTCACCACCGGCTTGCCCAGCTTCAGCGCGTGCAGCACCAGCTCGCGCGCCGCCCCGGTGCCCCCGATCAGCTCCGCCACCACATCCACGTCCTCGCGCTCGATCAGCGCGCGCGCGTCCGTCGTCAGCAGGCTGCGGTCCACGCTCACCCCGCGGTCGCTCTCCACATCGAGATCCGCCACCCCGCGCAGAACCAGCCGCAAACCCAGCCGTTCCAGCAGCAACGCCTCCTTCTCGGCGAGGGTTTTCACCACGCCGCCGCCCACGGTGCCAAAACCCAGCACCGCCACGCCAATATCCTTCAACTCTGCCATCACGCTACTCCAATCCCTTCCCAAAGGAACAAGAAGGCCAAACGATACCCCCATTCCCCCGAAACACAAGCCGGAACCCGACCCATCCGCCCGCGTCCGCCCGCATTCCCGCGTGTCGAGCAACACGGGCTTTCCCCTTTCCCACCGGGCATGCTATGCTGTCTCCGAATGCCACGACGCAGCCAGTTCATCTTGGTCCTCCTGCTACTCGCGGGGGCGCTGGTGTTGGTCAATCTGCTCGCCCGGCGTCACGCCCGGGCCATGCTCCATTTTTCCGCCGGCGGCGCGCGCACCGTCACCCCCGAAGAGCTGACTCCCGCGGCCAGGCTCGGCGTACTGCTGCGCGGGGTCAACCTCCCGCGCCCCGAAGATCCCCGCCCCCCCGCCACCCTCACCCCCGATGCGCGGGAAATCCGCATCCCCTCCACTCCCCCGGCCCAACTATGCGCCTGGTACGCGCCGCAACCCGCCCCCGCCCCCCTCGTGCTCCTCTTCCACGGCTACAGCACCGACAAAACCCGCCTTCTGCCCGAGGCCCGCGCGCTCCACGCCCTGGGCGCTTCCGTCCTGCTGGTGGACTTCCGCGGCTCGGGCGGCTCCCCCGAGGCCTATACCACGCTCGGCTACCTCGAAGCCGACGATGTCGCCGCCGCCATCGCGCACGCCCGCGATCACCTCCCGCACACCGCGCTGATTCTCTACGGCCAGAGCATGGGCTCCGCCGCCATCCTCCGCGCCGTCCATGTTCACGATGTCCGTCCCGACGCCGTCATCCTCGAATCCGTCTTCGACACCATGCTCGCCGCCATCCGCAGCCGCTTCCGCGCCATGGGCCTGCCCTCCACCCCCGGCGCCGAACTGCTCGTGTTCTGGGGCGGCCGCGCCTTCCATTTCAACGGCCTCGCCCACAATCCGCGCCGCTACGCCCGCTCGCTAACCTGCCCCGCCCTCTTCCTCCACGGCGCCGACGACCCCCGCGCGCCCCCCGCCCAAGCCCGCAACGTTTATGCCGCGGCACGAGGCCCCAAGCGCTTCGTCGCATTCGACGATGTCGGCCACGGCTCCTACCTCGCCCGCCACCCCGGCGCCTGGCACGAGGTCGTCCGCCGTTTCCTCGACCCTTTTCTCGCCCCGGAACCTTCCCCGTCCCCGCAATCAGCAACCCCCAACCATCAGACAGGTGACCCATGAACATGAGCATCTTCGAAATCGGCATGCTGGCGTGCTTCGGAATCAGCTGGCCCATCTCCATCGCCAAATCCATCCGCACCAAAACCGTCACGGGCAAAAGCCCGATGTTCATGATCATCCTCTGTCTGGGCTACGCCTCGGGCGTCACTCACAAGCTGGTCTATTCCCTCGACCCGGTCATCGTCCTCTACGCCCTCAACTTCGTCCTCATCGCCACCGACCTCGCCCTCTACTACAAGTATCTGCCCAAAAACAAAACCGCCGCCGCCGCGACCAACCCCGGACCGCCCGGACCCCGCAACAACGGATAATTTTACAAAGGAGGGTTGACACCAGCCCTCCGATCGGGATAGCTTGCGACCCTCATGCCGAACCGGGCGCGTGGCGTTCGCGGTGTGGGCCGGCGGTCCGGCAGCAGATTGGCTCGACACCCGCCCCCGGCATGATGGATAGAAAACAGCACAGAGTTTAGCAGGAAAGAGGCAGTCACATGCAACCGACCTATCGTCCATCCCGGATCAAGCGCGCGCGCAAGCATGGCTTCCGCAAACGGATGTCCACGGCAAGCGGACGCAGAATCCTGAGCCGACGCCGCGCCAAAGGGCGCAAAGCCCTTACGGTTAAAGTGCGCAAGCGATAACTCCCCCCCCCGCCCCGCGAGCTGGGGCGCGTGCCTATGCATCCCGATGGCTCCCACCTTGAGCCCCCCCCCGCGCCGGCCGGCCAACCGCCCCCGGCGCGCGAAACCCTGGGCTCCCGCCAGCGCCTGCGCCGCGCCGCGCAATTTCTCGAAGCCTACCAGCAAAACCAAAGCTGGCACGGCCGGCACATGGTCATGTTCCTGCGCACCGCGCCCGACGCCTCCCGCCGCCTCGGCGTGGTGGCCAGCCGCCGGGTGGGCAACGCCGTCGAGCGCGCCCGCGCCAAGCGCCGCCTCCGCGAAGTCTTCCGCCGCAACCGCGCCGCCTTCACCCCCGGCAACCCCGCCGATGTCATCCTCGTGGCGCGGCGCTCGCTCCTCGCCGCCCCCTGGCCGGAAGTGGTCCGCGATCTGCTCGCCCTGGCCCGCAACGCCGGACTCCTCCCGCCCGAAGCCCCATGAACCCGCTGGCCCGGCTGGCATGCCTGCTCATCCGCCTCTATCAGCGCACCCTCGGCGTCCTCTTCCGCAACCAGTGCCGTTTCCACCCCTCCTGTTCCAATTATATGCTGGAAGCCATCCAAACCCATGGGCTAGGATACGGCGTTTTTCTCGGGCTCCGCAGGCTGTTGCGCTGCCATCCCTGGAACCCCGGCGGCCATGATCCCGTTCCGCCCCCAATAACAAAAATTTGACGCGAAAGTGACGATAGCATGAAAAAACAAGAGTGGATTCCCGTAGTAATTCTGTTTGCGCTGCTTCTGGCCTATCCCGTGATAGACCGCAAGTATGTCAGCAAAATCTTCCCCCCCGCCCAGCGTCCTCCCGCCGCCGAAGCCACGGCCACCCTCGTCCCCGACGCCCCCCCCGCGCCGGCCGACGCCCGCGAAGCGGCCCTCGACACCCCCGTCCGCGCGGAAACCCCGCCCCCCCCGGCTGAAAGCTCCGAGCC
>LSQX01107052.1_pt1 | contig 19469 bp, 14 predicted proteins | sample 654561 | NCBI WGS metagenome assembly LSQX01 (sample SAMN04489861, study PRJNA283612) | anaerobic digester metagenome | isolation source: 4 biogas reactors fed with cattle manure at either 37C or 55C with and... | place: Denmark: Kongens Lyngby | collected 2014
GATCCTGCACACAGACGGCTGTAGGGCATATTCATGCGGCAAGACCCCCTTTTAAATGGCCATATTGCCGCCTTGATCATGCTTATAGCCATGTCCTGGGCATATTCCTGCGGCCGTGGTTTGCAAAAGATTTTCGCCCTACCGCATCTTGTATTCCTGCAAGATCGCATCGACTTTCCGCTGGATCTGCCGCGCCAGTTCCGCGTTGGCGGCATCGGCAGTCGGAATCGACAGGATGTCACCGGCAGCTGCCTGAACGGAGTTCGCCTCGATCTCGCCGTGTTCGAGTTGCTGCAGCAGATACGTGAAAAGCTGGTGCTTCTCCTTCTCCGTCACCGAATAGTTCCAGTTCAGAGCCTCTTCCAGGCTGACGCTTTGAACGCCTTGATTGTGCGAACAATCAATGGGGCGGATGGCTACATCCGGGAACATCGCGCGGATCTTTTCCAGTTTGCCGATGTTCTCGTGGAAGGAACGGATCAGAGCGTCCATGGCGGTGTACCGCCATGTCATCTTCCCGCGGTTGATGCTGTTCATGTAGCAGGTCAGTACATCGTTGTATACCGGTACGACAGTCACCTCCTCCATGCCGGCGGCCATTCCCTTCCGGATCACGTTCTCGAGGCGGCTTTCTTCGGACAGATCCGCATCGTAGATGAGTCCGGCCTGTTTCAGGTTGAGTTCGCGGACGGCTGTGGTCTTGCCGCTGGCCGGCGGCCCCGTCACGATGACGATGTCTTTCTTTCCGGCCCGCAAGGCTTTTTGGATCATCTTGTCGAAGACTGCGTCTGTCACCAAGCGTTCCGCTTCCTGAAAGTCCGCGGCATTGGGGCCCGTGTAGCCCAGCGGCCGGAACAGCATGCGCACGTCATCGGGATTCAGCGTGTTGCCCGCCGATCCCAGGTACTTGTCGACCAGCAGAGTCATGCGCGGCTTTGCCCATTCGGCTGCCTTTTCCCGGATCAGCTGCGGCTGCGGCGCCTCGATGGTGTAGGGAGACGGGTTCGGAAGAATACGGGTATGGCGTCGGATGTCCATCAGTTTCTCGTTTGCCAGATAGGTGTCTCCGGGCAATTGGTAACGGGCGTTGCCTTCGGGATCTTCCGTAAACAGCATCAGCGATTCCTCGCCCCGGTCCACGAACCGGACCCAGCCGCGCGGCGAGAGGTTGTATTCCGCATCTCCCAACACGGCGTTCACGAGACAGTTGGTGTCCCACATGCGCTGGCCCGTGTCGCACGTGTAGTTGGTGTAGACCGCCTTGATGGGATTGTGTTCCGTGTACGAAAGATCCACGAGCACGTCCTGGGGAGGATAATCCATCATGTCCCCGATGTTGCTCGGCGACATGATGATGTCCACGTTCTTGGGCAGCAGGTCGTAGAAGATGGCGGATTGACGCGAGGCGGCGCGCATGTTGTAGCCGCTCAGGCTGTCGCCGCTCTCGAAGCGCCCGGACTGGATGTACACGGACTTCACCTTCTGTCCGAACAGATCGACTCCCTTCAGGGGGGAATATTCATCGGCTTCCGATTCGAACAATTCAGCCAGTGTGGTCACGAATCCGATGGCTACAATTACAATAGAGCCGTCTTCGGCCTCGCTGAGGAGGCGGCGGTAGAGTTTGTACCCGTCCGGCACCTTACTGATGTCCTGGGTGCGCTTGAACAGAGGCTCTCCCTTCGTGTCCTTCAGGTCACAGATTCCGTTGTAGGGGATGAAGCAGCGCGGATTCTTGACCCCGTTGCGCTCCAGCCCGATGGGGATGTCCGGATGGCCGTAATAGGTGTTGAAAATATCTACGAGTTGGGCATTCTTCTCGCCTTCACGGTCTACAATGATCCCCTTCAGGTCCACCAGCCCATCGTCGATGTAATGGTGGAGCATCATCAAGGCGAAGAGGTCATCGGTCGAACTGCCGAAGTCCGAGTCCAGAATTATTTGGATCGGCTGTATTTCCTGAGTAGGGGAGAAAACGGAAGCAGCTTGCGCGGTTGTTCCGTCGGCATGGCGCTGGACTCCGCAGCCGACGAGCACGGTTGCCGCGCACATTGCCCATAGAAGAAATCTTTTCATGGAATGTAAAAGTTTTGTTGATTATTGTTCAAGACAAAAATAGACAAAAGCCTGGTCTTTTGCAACCAGTAGCAATTTTGAAAGAAATCGTGAAAATTCTTGAGAAGTACCGCCTACGTCTCTGAATATCTTTATATATTTGTAAATATGTGACACATAATGTATAATGTATACAAACCAAATGAGTTATATCATGAAACACATCAAACTTTTTGCCACATTGGCAGCATTGTCTATCGCGGCGGCATCGTTCGCCCAGCAGGCACTTACTTTCAGCGCTCCGGTGACCTCCCCCGAGATCAACCCGGACTACACGGTAACCTTCCGTTACAGAAACCCCAAGGCCGTACGTGTACAGCTTCAGGGAGACTTCCTTCCTTCAATGGCCCCGGTAGATATGGTAGAGGGGCAGGATGGAATATGGTCCTACACGACTCCGCAACCGCTCGAAGGCGAACTCTATCTCTACAATCTGCTTGTGAACGGCGAGCGCCGCAACGACCCGTCGAACATGCATATGAACAGAGACGTCGCCACCTGGACAAACTTTTTCACAATGAGCGCGAAGCAGGGTGATAAGGGCTGGTATTATGAGGTTCATGATACCCCGCGCGGTACCGTATCGAAGAGGTGGTATGACAGCCCGACGCTCGGTTTATACCGTCGTATGACCATCTATACACCTCCCGGCTATGAGAACAGCAAAGGCAAGTATCCTGTACTCTACCTCCTCCATGGTTCCGGCGGTGACGAAGATGCGTGGGTGGATCTCGGCAGAACCGTTCAGATTTTAGACAACCTTATCGCGGAGGGCAAGGCCAAACCCATGATTGTGGTAATGCCCAATGGCGTTTACTTCAACAGCGCGGCTCCCGGCTACGCTGTGAATATGTTCCAGCCTACGATGACGAACTCTCGTTCCAATTCCACGAAGGAGATCGAGGATAGCTTCCAGGACGTCATTTCTTTCATCGAGTCAAACTACAGAGTCGCCAAGGGCCAGCAGAACCGTGCGGTGGCAGGCCTGTCGATGGGCGCGCGTCAGTCTTGCTCGATCTCCCGTTCGCACCCCGGAACATTCTCATACATCGGTATGTTCTCGGGCGCGGTTCCGGTGAATACTCCGGAGGAAGAAGCGGCGATGGCCACCCAGATGGATCCCAAGTGGGCGCCAAAGCTTTACTGGATCGCTGTCGGAAGCGCGGATGGCGTCAAGGCAAATGCCCTTAAGCTCAAAGAGTACTGCGAGACCAAGGGTTACCCGGTAGAGTACTATGAATCAGACGGCGGCCATGTATGGAGGAACTGGAGAGTATATTTGACAATTTTCGCCCAAAAAATATTCAAGTAAAAATGAAAAAGATCGTTGCACTAGCAGCAACCGTCCTGGTGCTGGCCGCCTGCTGCGAGCGGTATCCTGATCACAGTGTGATCGTAAACAGTACCGATGCCCTTGTTCAGACTCAGCAGGGCATGCTGTCCGGCTACATTGAGAACGGGATCTACACCTTCAAGGGTATCAAGTATGCCAAAGCAAACCGTTTCGAGGCTCCTGAGGACCCGGACAGCTGGGAAGGAATCCAGACGGCGCTCTATTATGGAAACCAGTGCCACCAGGCTCCCAGAAAGACATGGGAGGACGATTGCGAGGCCTTCCTCTATCAGTGGGATGACGGCACCCAGTCAGATGACTGCCAGTATCTCAACGTATGGACAAAGGGTATAAACGACGGCAAGAAGCGTCCTGTGATGGTATGGCTCCACGGTGGCGGTTTCGCCATGGGGGCCAGCAACGAGCTTCCGTTCTATGAAGGTACAAACCTCGCTAAGAAGGATGTGGTTCTCGTTAGCCTCAACCATCGTCTCAACTTCCTCGGTTATCTTGATCTCTCAGACTACGGCGAAAAGTACAAGTACGCCGGCGTAGCAGGTATCATGGACCTAGTGAAGGGTCTCGAATGGGTAAACAAGAACATCGCCGCCTTCGGGGGAGATCCCGATAACGTGACCATTTTCGGCCAGTCAGGCGGTGGCGGAAAGGTCAACATCCTTCTTGGCACGCCTTCCGCGAAGGGTCTCTTCCACAAGGGTATCGTGGAAAGCGGTTCCATGCTCAGGCTGGCCGACCCGGAAGTATCCAAGGAGATGGCTCGCCGCATCGTCGGGAATCTCGGCCTCGATGAGAATACCATCGACAAGATCCAGACCATCCCTTACACCGAACTTCTCGAAGCAGCTACGGACGCGGTCTGTTCTCAGTATCCGGAAAACTTCTTCTACAGGATTTACGGCGCGGGCATGTGGTGCCAGCCCGTTCTCGACGGGGAAGTTATTCCTTGGCAGCTCAGCGATCCGCGCGTGGCCGAGATCTCGAAGGGTATCCCGACCATCATTGGTTGCAACTATGCGGAATATGGCATGTTAAACGGTGTTTACGCGAATGCGGACGTCCGCTACAACCTTGGGGATACCCGGCAGTACCTATATGTTTTCGCCAAGCCGTCTCCTCATATGGAGGGCACTTTCGCTACGAACCACTGTGTGGAGATGCCGTTCGTGTTCAACAACATCTGGCTCGGCCGTTTTATGGTGGGCGCGGACAAGTCGGCGTACAAGCTTGCTGACTTCATGAGCGACGTTTGGGTCTCATTCGCCAAGAACGGCATTCCCGACGTGAAGAAGTTCAAGTGGGAGGTCTACAATCCCGAGACCAAGCCTGTTGTCGTGTTCAATGACAAGACCGTCACGGTTTACGAGGGTGACCCGTTCTGGGAGGAGATGAAGAACTACAAGCGCGACACTTGGAAATTGAGACAGCCGATGCGGTAGTTCTAGAAGATTTTGCTGGAATAAGGGTCCGGGGATTGCCCGGCGCAACGGACTATTTCAAGCGGTACGGCCGATCCGGATAGAGGCTGTACCGCTTTGCTTTCCGGACCCATTTCTGCTCTTCAAGTTTGACGTGCTCGCGCGCCTCTTGGAAGTTGATCCTGCCGAACAGGTAGTCTTCCAGAACAGGATCCGAGAGTTTGGCTGAAAAGCTCCCGTAGCATTCGAAGGGGGAATATCGTTCCAAAAAATATCGTATCAACTGCAGGGTGTGCAGCAGGGAGTGGTATTCCGCGCCGGGCTGCAGCATGATCTGGTATCCGTTGCAGACTTGCCCTTCGTAGCGCCCCGTGGAAGGCTTAAACGAGCAGGGACGCATCAGGACTCCCCGCGGAGCAGGAAGAATGTCCAGGTCGCTATGGGTGATGAAGGGGGCCCCGAAATACTCATAGGGCCGCGCGGTGCCGATCGCAGGCGTAATGCTGGTGTTGTTCCAAAGTCCTCCGCCGCTGTACATCAGGCAGGTGAACATGCCCGGAATGTCGGAGGCCGGGGCGATGGTCCACGGAAGCAGTTGGCGGGTGGAGTCGCTGGCGAGGGCGGAAATGATGTGCAGAGGGAATTTGGCTCCGATTTCCGCATAGTACAGGCAGCACAGCTCCCCGAGGGTCAGGCCGTGCCGGTGCGCGACTTTGGGGGTGTGGGCTTCCAGCGGTCCGGACGGCATTGTTCCTTCCACGATACGGCCGGCCGGATTGATGTGATCGACTATGTAGAGGGCAGGGGGGTCTTTCTGTCCGGCCAGCGTTTCCATAAGACGGAAGACGTCCTTGGAATAGTTGAAGTACCGCGCTCCGGCATCTTGGATCTCGACCACGACGGCGTCGAGACCCTCCAGATCCTGGGGATCGAACGCAATGTGATTGGTTCCCGGCGTCAGTTCGGCGTCCTTGGGACGAAAGACGGCCTGCAGATTTCCCCGTTCCTGGAACAGTTCGAAAATGTACCGTCCCCGCGCCGTGTCCCAGCTGTTCTGGGTGCAGAAACATCCGACCTTGCCGTCCAGCAAGGCCTTGTCCAGCTGATCTTCCAGCGGTGTGGTTCGGAAAGAAAACATCTTTTATGTGATGCGATTGGCCATATCGATGACTTCCCGCGCGAGGGCTTCCGCCTCCTCCTCAGTAGGGGCTTCGGCGTAGACGCGGATGATCGGCTCCGTGTTTGATTTGCGCAGGTGTACCCACTTCCGCTCGGCTTCAAAACTGATCTTCACCCCGTCGATGTCGTTGATGTCCCGGTCCGCATAGACCCGCTTCATCTCGGACAGAATCCGGTCGATCCGTTTCTCGTCTCTTAGTTCAATCTTGTTCTTGGCAATGAAGTAGGCTGGATAGGTTTTCTTTAAGTCGCTGACCTTCATTCGTTTGCGTGCCAGATTGGACAGGAAGAGCGCGACTCCGACCATTGCATCTCTGCCGTAGTGCAGGGCCGGATAAATCACTCCGCCGTTTCCTTCTCCACCGATGAGGGCCCCGGTTTCCCGCATCTTGATGACCACATTGATTTCTCCGACCGCTGAAGCGTAATAGGTTCCCCCGTGACGCTCCGTTACGTCCCGCAGCGCGCGGCTCGAAGAAAGGTTTGAGCAAGAGACCGGGGAATAGGGCTTCGTGGCTTCCGCAAGCGTTATTCCGCGCGACTTCGCGGTTTCCGAAGCCCGTTCAAAGAGGTAGTCCGCGACGCTGACCAGGGTATATTCTTCGACGAAGGGTTCTCCGTTTTCGCAGATGAAGGCCAGACGGTCTACATCCGGATCGACGGAGATGCCGAGGTCGGCATGCGATGCGACGACGGTCTCGCTCAGGGCGGCCAGATTCTTCGGCAGGGGTTCGGGGTTGTGGGCGAATTCGCCGGTCGGCTCGCAGTTGAGCCGGATGCACGTCACGCCCAGCCGTTCGAGGAGCCGCGGCATGATGATCCCGCCGACGGAATTGATGGCATCGACCACTACCTTAAAATGGGCGTTCCGGATGGCCTCGGCATTGACGGCAGGCAGATCGAGCACGGCATCCAAGTGGGCGTCCGTGTAGTCTTGTTCCGTGAAATGGCCCAGATCGTCCACTGCAGCGAAGCGGAAATCCTCCCGCTCGGCAAGGTCCAGGATAGCCTGCCCTTCGGCAGCGGTAAGAAATTCACCGCGGTGGTTCAGCAGTTTGAGCGCGTTCCATTCGCGCGGATTGTGGGAAGCCGTGAGGATGATGCCTCCGTCGGCACCGGCGAAGGTCACGGCCATTGCCGTGGTAGGCGTGGAAGCCAGTCCGATCTTGACGACATCCACTCCGCATCCCGCAAGGGTGCCGACGACCAGGTGCTCAACCATCCTGCCCGACAGGCGGGCATCTTTTCCGACGACGACTTTGTATTTTTTCCCGTTCCGCGGAACTGGGACACGGCCCGGCAGGGTAGCGCAGTAGGCAGAGGTGAATTTCACAATATCAATGGGAGAAAGACCCTCTCCGGGTCTTCCTCCCATCGTTCCGCGTATGCCGGAAATAGATTTAATCAGCGGCATTTATTGCAGCAGAATGGTCACCATGATCGAGCCGACGAGTCCGAGGATCGCGTAGAATTCGGGGAAGGCCGCATAGATGAGGGTGTTCGTGAACACGTTGTGTCCTTGCGAAATGCCGACGATTCCGTTTGCGCAGATCTGACCCTGGCGGATGGCGGAGATCATGCAACCGACGCCCACGCTTGCGCCCACACCGAAGAGAACCGGTCCGAACGTCGCATAGTCCGCCATGGTGTACTGGAGGAGCCACCAGAGGAAGCCGACGAAGCCGTAGATGCCCTGGGTGGCGGGAAGGGCGGTGAGCACCATGTAGTTTCCGGACTTCTCGGGATTGATTTTCAGCGCGCCTTCCGCGGCGTTTCCTGCGATCGTCGTTCCGATCGAACTACCGATTCCGGCTAGTCCCAGCATGAGACCGAGTCCGAGATAACCTAGAATTTCATTCATGATAAATTGGTTTTGATTTGTTGATATTCCATTATTTGTTCAAAGTCAAGGGGTCGTAGGCGCGTCCGGTGCCTTCATAGCCGCTGTTCTTGAAGAACTCGAGGAAGTTGAGCCGGAGCGGATGCACGAAGGCGCCCAGACAGCACATGGCCAGGTTCAGCGCGTGTCCGAACACCAGGATCAGAATGCAGAGGGGCCAGCTGATGAAATTGGGGTTCTCGCCTAGCACGATGCCTCCGAGAAGGTTGAACGCGTTCCCCAGCATGCCGCCGGCCAGCCCCAGGGCATAGAGCCGGATGTAGCTGAGCGTATCACCCAGGAGGCCGGTCGCTGTGTTGTAGGTCTCCCAAAGCCCGGTTCCTATGTTCGAGAGGGGATTCCGGCGGATGTCGTTGAGCAGGAAGATTCCCAATGCTGATACGATCCCAAGGCAGATGACGATCCATTTCGTTACCGCGGAATCCAGTACGCCCATGAAGGAGATGCCGGCCAGGATCACTCCGCCAATGATCAGCAAGGTCCAGCCGAGTGTGCCCAGGCTCCCCAGAAAGCCGTTGTTCCGGACGGAAACGATTGCCTTCATAAGCAGGGCGACGCAGATGTGCACGATGCCGATGAGGACGGAAATCACCATCTGCGGATCCATGCCGGCGATGGGCTTCGTGATCATGAATTTCTTCAGGAATCCAGGCACCCAGGCAGCTTCGTAGGTGTTGATGCCGAAGAAGGTGTGCATTACGGTGCCCGCTAGCATGGTCGCGACACCCAGCGCGATGACCAAGGGACCGTATTCCGACATTTCGCTTTTGCTTCTTTTCAGGTAGAAACCGATCAGGACCAGCAGGATGCCGTAGCCGGCATCACCCATGCACATCCCGAAGAACAAGGTGAAGAAGAAGGAGATGAACGGTGTAGGGTCGAATTCGTTGTAGGCCGGTCGGCCGTACATATCGGTCAGGACCGTGAACATCTTTGTGAACCAGTTTCCTTTGAACTGAATGGGCGGGTCGTCCTCCTCGACTGCTTCTTCCTTGAACCAAAGTACGTTCATGCGGTCGAATTCCGCACTTAAATGCGCTTCGTTCTCGACAGGGGCGAAACCGACGAAGGTCGTAAGCTTGCCTTCGGCCGCCTTTTCCGCGCCTGCATCCGACAGATAGCGCTGCAGATCGGCGGCTTCCTTGGCGTAGGCCTTTTTCATTTCGGGAACGTATTCCTTCAAAGAGAGCAGGACCGACTTGCAGGTGATCATTTCCGCGCGGATTTCCGCTACCCGGTCTTCCGCTTCCTTCAGGTCTCCTTCCGGAGCGGGGATCTCGTCCACCGGGAGGGAATAGTCCGGGGCGTCGGACACGGTGACGAACCAGACGTTATTACCGTCGTCAAAAACTTCCTGGAGGGGATACAGGGTCGCCCAAGCGGGATCGTACTTCTTTTTGTTGATGCAGTAGAACCGCGTCTTCCATCCGTATTCGGCAAGTCCGTGCAGCGCCGAGGCGTCAAAGCGGCCCCAGGCCCTCCTGTCTTCCACCTCCTTCAGAGCCGCAGCAAATTCCGCCTGAAGCGCGGCAAGCCGGGATTCGGTTTCCAGGAAAGTCTGCAGGGCATCCTGAACGGTTTTGTCCGCATCGATTTCCACGACGAATTTCCCGTAGTCCGGATCTTTGCTGAAGTCGAGGCTTTCAAGCTTCGTCGAGGCCTTTTTATAGGCCTCGATGCTGGAAAGCAGGGCGGCGGAATGCTCGTCCACCGGTTTGGCGGAACGGGTGATATCCACCAGCCCGAGCGCCTGGATCTTCTTCAGGAAGATCTTCGCTTCATCGCTGAGCAGAATGAAGGAATATTTCGTCATCTTACTGATCATGGCTCAATCTCTCCAATTCTTCTTCTTCCTCATGGCGTTGCTTCACGATTTTCGACGAAGCTTTGCTGAGGTTCTCTTCGTCTTCCATGAAACGTTTGATCTTGCGGATGGCTTCTTCGTAGCCCGGGATCTGGACCTTTTCGTAGAGGTTCACCTTCTGCGTGGTCTTTTTCCGCTGGTAGTCCAGGATCCGGCGTTTTTCCTTGTAGACCTCCGATTCGATACCCAGTTTCGTGAGTTCCTTCAGGATTCGCACTCCGTCGATGTACCAAGCGGGCTTCACGAACGCGTTGAAGGGGTGGATCTCATAGTGGATGTCTCTGAGTTCCGGGCATTTGACCCCCGCTACTTTCACCGTTACAAGATCAACATCCGTGATGGAAATCAGTCCCGGGTCAAATTCGTTCCAGAGCGCGGCGAGGTAGTCGTACTTTCGCTGAGTCGCGTCGAGGTCGCTGATCAGCCGCTCGCTCTTATCCTTGGCTTTCGCCACCTCCATCCGCAGCGCGCTCTCCTTGTTTTTCAGGGTCGGGAGGGCGTTCTTGCGCACCTTGAGCTGCTTCTGGATGTTGTTCAGCGAAGTCTTGTTGTATTGGAACTTGATTGCCATTAGTTACCTTTCCAATATGTGTCGATGAAGCTCTGCTTGATACCGGTCTCCGCCTTGGAGAAGTACTTCCCGAAAAGTTCCCAGGCGGTATCGAGCATTTCGGTGATGGTAATGTTCACATCGATGGACAGCAGACGGGTCGCGTATTCCTTGGCATAGGCAAGGCAGCGCCGATCGTAGTCGGAAAGGTCGAAACCATTCTCCAACTTGGTTTTCGCGTTCTGCGCGTCCGCGTAGAGCCGCACACCTGCATTCATCACCTGGCTGTGATCCTCCCGCGTTTTCTTGTTCTGGACCAGCTGCTTGAGCCGGGACAGGGAGCGGAACGGGTCGATGATGATTTTCCCGGAATCCGAGTCGGCGCGCAGGAAGAGCTGGCCTTCCGTAATGTAGCCGGTGTTGTCCGGAATCGCATGGGTGATGTCTCCGTCGTTCAGGGTTGTTACCGCGATGATGGTGATGGAGCCTCCGTCCGGCATCTGGACTGCTTTTTCGTAGATCTTCGCCAGATCCGAGTACAGCGAACCCGGCATGGAGTCCTTGGAGGGGATCTGATCCATGCGGTTGCTGACGATCGACAGGGCGTCGGCGTACAGGGTCATGTCGGTGAGCAGCACGAGCACCTTTTCATTCTTGTCCACGGCGAAATATTCGGCGGCGGTCAGGGCCATGTCAGGGACCAGCAGACGCTCCACGGGCGGATCTTCCGTCGTGTTGACGAAACTGATGATCCGTTCCAGGGCGCCGGCGCCTTCGAAAGCTTGGCGGAAGAACAGGTAGTCATCGTTCGAAAGCCCCATGCCGCCGAGGATGATCTTATCCACGTCGGCGCGCAGGGCCACATCGGCCATCACCTGGTTGTACGGCTGGTCCGGATCGGCGAAGAAAGGAATCTTCTGTCCGGACACGATGGTGTTGTTGAGGTCGATGCCTGCGATACCGGTCGGAATCAGCTGCGAGGGCTGACGCCGCTTGTAGGGATTCACGGAAGGACCTCCGATTTCTCTTTCTTCCCCTTCCACTTCCGGGCCTCCGTCGATCGGCTGTCCGTAGGCGTTGAAGAAGCGACCTGCAAGCTGATCGCTGGTCTTCAGTGTGGGAGGCGCCCCCAGGAATGTGACTTCAGCGTTGGTGGGAATTCCTTCGGTCCCGGAGAAAACCTGCAGGGTGATGGTCTCGTTCTTGGTTTTCACCACCTGGGCAAGACGTCCGTGAACGACGGCCAATTCATCGTTGGCGACTCCGGCCGCACGCAGGGACACGGTCGCTTTCGTGATCGCATCCAACTTCGTGTAGATTTTCTGATAGGCTTTATTTGTCATGTTGTTCCAGGAGTTTAGAGAGTTTCGCTTCGTACTGCTTGAAGGCATCGCTGTGGAATTCCACGTAGTTCATCTGGCGCAAGTCGTTGATCAGTTCTTTGAACCAGTCCCGGCATTTTTCGAAATCATCGAATTCGAGATCGCGGTCGCAGATGTCCAGGAGCAGGTTTAACATGTATTTCTGGCGCTCCATCGAGCAGACGGCGTCGACCGGGTCGAAGGCGTCCTGCTGCAGGAAAGTGAAGTCGATGAGTTCGGACTTCCAGAAATCCACATGGTAATTGACCGGCACGCCGTCGTCCCCGAGGATGTTGATCTGCTCATAGGCTTCGCGGCCTCTGCGGAGCAGGTTTTTGGATTTCGCCACCTTTTCCACCCAGCCCTGTCCCATTTGACTGTCCAGGTAGGCGATGATTTCAGGATATTCCAGGTACTTGGAATAGGATTCGATCGGGTTGACGGCGGGGTAGCGCTTCTGGTCCGCGCGGTTTTGTTCCAGACCGTAGAAGCAGCGCGCGGCTTTCCGCGTGGATTCGGTAACCGGTTCCTTGAGGTTTCCTCCGGCTGGAGAGACCGTCCCGATGAAGGTCACCGCTCCCTTCTCCCCGTTGTTCAGGATCACCATCCCCGCACGTGCATAGAAGTTGGAGATGATCGCGCTGATGTCTACCGGAAAGGCGTCCGCGCCGGGGAGTTCCTCCATGCGGTTGGACATTTCGCGAAGAGCCTGTGCCCAGCGGGACGTGGAATCCGCGAGCAACAGACAGCGCAGTCCCATCGCGCGGTAATATTCACAGATCGTCATGGCCGTGTAGACGGAAGCCTCACGGGCGGCCACGGGCATGTTCGACGTGTTGCAGATGATGGTCGTCCGCTCCATCAGTTTCCGGCCGGTGTAGGGATCGATCAATTCGGGGAATTCCGTGAAGATTTCCACGACTTCATTGGCACGTTCCCCGCAGGCGGCCATCACGATGACGTCCGCTTCGCCCTGCCTGGCGATCGCATGCTGCAAGACCGTCTTTCCGCATCCGAAAGGACCCGGGATGAATCCCGTTCCGCCTTCGGCGATCGGGTTGCAGGTGTCGATGCAGCGGACGCCGGTTTCCATGATCTTTTCCGGCCTCGGCTTTTCCCGGTAGGCTTTGATCGCGACCTTGACAGGCCAGCGCTGGGTCATGGTCACCTCAACGTCTTCCCCGGCTTCGTTGACCAGTACGGCGATCACCTTGTCGACGTTGTATTGACCTGGGGGAACGATGGATTTCACCCGGTATTCCCCTTCGAAGGTGAACGGTACCATAATCTTGTGGGGCAGCCACCCTTCTTTGACTTCACCGAGCCAGTCAGCGGCGATCACTTTGTCCCCCGGCTTCGCGAGCGGGGTATAATCCCACAGTTTTTCGTGATCCAGCGGAGCGGTGTACTCGCCGCGCTTGAGGAAGACTCCGCTCATCGTGGTAAGATTGTTTTGAAGTCCGTCGTAGACGCTCGAGAGGAGTCCGGGGCCGAGTGTGGCCTCAAGCATCTTCCCTTCAAATTCCACCGGATCCCCGTTTTTCAGTCCGCGGCTGCTTTCGAAGATTTGAACCGAAGCCAGGTCACCCTTGATCTTGATGACTTCCGCCAGCAGCGGAGTGCCGTCCAGTGTAATGTAACAGAGTTCGTTTTCCGCAACGGGACCGTTTGTTTTTACGGTCACGAGGTTGGAAACGATCCCGGTTACAATGCCTGTTGTTTTGTTGAACATTTCTTGTTTATAGTTTTAATATATGCCTCATGATCGGTTCGCGCCGTCTCTCTCAGGCCGGTAGTTTACCCCTTTGAACGTTCCGCGTACCTCGTTCACCAACTTGCCGAAAAGCTCGCGTCCGGTTTCCTCGTCCAACTCGAACCATCGGCTGATGATGTGCAGTTTGGCGAGGTATGCCAGGATGGCGTGGATGTCGAAATAATTGAAGGTGCTGATTTCGGAAATCTTCTCCCACATCAGAGCATCCAATCCCTTTTCCCGGGAAAGCAGATCCTGGGTGGAAAGGATGGCGTCCAGACGGGCCGCTTCGGGAAATTCGCCGCTGCTGATCTGGATGGTGTCCTGGTCTGTCGGTCTCCCGAATGCCTTGTTAAGGAAACGTGCCTTGGCATTGCGCACATGTAGGTCGAAGGTGAAATAATCCCGGAGGAAGGTGTTGTCTGAACGCAGGGCGGCTTCGTAGAATTCGGGAATCAGATTCTCATCCTTGAAACCGTCCAGAAGCGTTTGGATGATGTTTCGATCGGACTTGTCGCAATGGGAGACGATCCAGTCCAGATAGGTGTCGAACGTGGAATCTTCCGGGAATTTCCAGTTCGGACTAAGGGCTGGAAGGGACGAGAGTATATACTCGTAATTCTTCATTCGTTATTGTTCGAACAGGATTTTGCGCGTGACGGGGCGGAGATAGTTTCCGATGAGTTCCCGGAACGTGTCATCGGTGAAGCTGATGAAGTAGCCTCCTTCCTTCGGGCCGATGGTGAAACCGCCGGAAATCTTTTTCGAGAAGTTCGCGGTGATACCGGTCTGGAGCTGCTTGGAGAGTTCTCCGGTGATGAAGGGCTCCAGTTGAGACCGAAGCGCTTCGGGAAGCACGACATCGAGGTCCACGGCTCCTTCCGAACTGAACTTCCCGGCCACGGTCCGCAGCAACTCCTTGACAAAATCCGCGGAAGAAAGGGCGCTGGAGATTTCCTGGCCGGCGATTTTTCCGATGACAAGGTTCTCGATGTCTTTCCGTGTCGCCTGGAGCGCCTGCGAAACGGCCATTCGGACGTCGCCTTCGACTTTGGATTTGTAATCCTCGGCCTCTTTCTTTGCCTGCTTGAGGATGGATTCCGCTTCTTTGCCGGCTTGTTCCAGGATTCGCTCTGATTCGGCATTGGCTTTTGCAAGAAGGGCTTCGCCTTCTTCTTTTCCCTTTGACAGACCTTCCTTGTAGAGTTTGTCCGTCAATTCCTGAAGTTTATTTTCCATATGTCGTAATTATGTTTCGCGGGCGCGATCACGCCGCCACGCAAATATATTAAAAAAACGGGGAAATCAAGAAAATTCGGGTCTTAATTTGTAAATTGTGGGTGTCAATCGGTCGAAAAGAAGCATTCTTTTAAGATCTTGACGACGTTACGGGATTTGCCCATGGTATAGAAGTGGATGGCAGGGACCCCGTTCGCAAGCAGATCCTTCGTCTGCGCGATGCACCACTGGGTTCCGATTTCGTAGATCGCTTCCGTGTCGTCGCCGGCTTGGTCGACTTCCCGCGCCAATCCTTCCGGAAGATCGATGGAGAAAGTCCGCGGGAGCAGTTCCAGGTGCCTGCGGGTCGATAGGGGCTTGAGACCTGGGATGATCGGAACCGTGATGCCCGCAGCCCGGCACTTCTCCACGAAAGTGTAGTATCGGCTGTTGTCGAAAAACATCTGGGTGGTGACGTAGTCCGCTCCGGCATCTACCTTGGCTTTCAGCCGCAGGATATCCTGTTCGAGGTTGGGGGCTTCGAAATGTTTTTCGGGATAGCCTGCCACGCCGATGCAGAAATGCCGGACGCCCTCTCCGAAGCTCCGGATCGCCTGCACCAGCTCGTTGGCATGGCTGAATCCGCCGGGGGTGGGGGTGAACCGTTTTTCTCCGCTGATGGTGTCTCCGCGCAGCGCCATGATGTTCTCGATCCCCATGAAGATCAGGTCGTAGAGCTGATACTCAATTTCGTCGGCCGTCGCGCCGCCGCAGAGAATGTGGGGCACCACTTCCACCTCCGGATAGCGGGCCATGACAGTGGCGCAGACCGCTGTCTGGCTGACGCTCCGGCGCGCGAGATGCTTGGTGAAGGACCCGTCTTTCTCCTGACGGAAAGTGAAATCGTCCCGGTGGCGGGTTACGTTCAGGAATTTCGGCTTGAGCTCCATCAGGGGCGCGATCCGCTCAAGCAGTTCCTCCTTGTCGAGCCCGGTCTCGGGAGGCACGACCTCCAGAGAGAAGAAAGGCTTCGGGCTGGATTGGATGATGTCTATGATTTTCATCTTACAGAATATTTCCTAATAATTTCCGCGCTTCATCCGCTTGCATGCCGCGCATCGAAGCGTATCGTTCCAGTTGTTCCCGGCCGACGTTCCGGATCTCGGGATAAGACGCTTCGGGATGCATGAATATGAGTCCGCAGATGCTTGCGTCCGGGATCATCGCGTAACTTTCAGTCAGGCGGATTCCCAGCCTGTCCCCGTCGGGCAGCAGGTCGAGGATGTCCCGCTTCAGGCTGTGGTCGGGACAGCTCGCGTACCCGGCGGCCGGTTTCACGATGCGGATGCCGGGTCTGTGGATCCGGGCGGCTATCCAGTCGTCGAGCCAGGCGGAAGCAGCTTCAGCGAGGGTGACCCGGACGGCGCGCTCCATCATTCCGTCGTAACCGTCCTTCCCCGGCGTGCCTTTCTGGTGAACGCAGAGCGCAAACATGCCGAAAGGGGAGCGGAAGCCCCTGCTCTTGTCGGGAACGAAGTCACAGAGGCTCCCCATCTCGCCGTCCTCCTGCCGGAGCATCGGAAGACGGATCCCATCCGCTCGGAGGCAGTCCGCTTCGGACCATCCCTCGCAGAACCGGGCCGAGAGCAGAATCTCCGCCCCGCCCTCCACGAACCGGTCCAGCACCTTCCTTCCTTCTTCCTGAATATTCATGACTTCCCTGCTTTCAGAAAGTCGCGCGTCGTATTTGAAGCCCCATACCGCCAGGAACATTTTCCAGTCAAAGCGAGCGGCGACTTCCTCTGCCGGAATCGTCTGCGCCGGGATGTCCGAGAAGGAATATTCCTCCTTTCGGAGATAACTTCCGTCCGGGAAGCGACGCTCCCGTCCTCCATGGGCAAGGGATTTTTCCCGCTGTTCGTAGATCGTCCGGAGTCGTTCCTGCGCCGCATGTTGCTCGGCTTCGAAGGCGGTCCGGTTCCGGAGGCAGCGCGTAGCCATGACGGCGCTGGCCGAGGCGTCGCCGCCATGGAATACGTGTCGGTAGCGCGGAGCCAGCTTCACGGCCGTGTGAAGGTCCGACGTTGTGGCGCCCCCGACGAACAGGGGGGTATCCATGTTCCGGGCCGCCATTTCCGCGCAGAGTTCTTCCATTTGGAAAAGAGAAGGGGTGATCAGTCCGCTGACGGCGATGAGATCCGCTCCTTCCCGCTCCGCCTCGGCGAGGATCGTCTCCTTGTCGACCATCACGCCCAGGTCTTTGACCGAGAATCCGTTGCAGGTCAGCACGATTCCGGTGATGTTCTTGCCGATGTCGTGGACATCTCCCTTGACGGTCGCGAGGATGACTTTCGGTTTGTTGGTAGCCGGGCCAGCGTCATCCGCCTCCATATACGGCTCCAGGATCGCCACCGCCGCACGCATGACGCGGGCCGACTTGACCACCTGGGGAAGAAACATCTTGCCTGCCGCGAACAGGGTGCCCACGCGTTCCATCCCTGCCATCAAAGGGCCTTCGATGACTTCCACGGCCTTGCCGAGTTTTCCCAGGCATTCGCGCACATCCGCTTCAAGATGGTTTTCATCTCCCTTCACGAGGGCATCGCTCAACCGTTCTTCTACACTTGCGTCCGCTCGGGAATCCGGCCGCATGGCCTTCGGGTAGGCTTCCGGTTGCGGACGGGACTCCACGATGGCGCGCGCCTTCTCGATCAGGCGTTCAGCGGCTCCGGGATCCCGATCGAGGATGACATCCTCTACGGCTTTCAATAGTCCGGGCTCGATCTCGTCGTAGATTTGCAGCATCCCGGGATTCACGATCCCCATGTCCAGTCCGGCGCGGACGGCATGGTAGAGAAAGACCGCGTGCATGGCTTCCCTGACCGGGTTGTTACCCCGAAAAGCGAAACTTAGATTCGAAATTCCGCCCGAGGTCCGGGCACCGGGCAGATTGCGCTTGATCCAACGGACCGCTTCGATGAAATCGACGGCATACCGGCTGTGTTCTTCTATGCCGGTCCCGATGGAAAGCACGTTGCAGTCAAAAATGATATCTTCCGCGGGAATGCCGGCTTCGGTCAGGAGTTTGTACGCGCGCCGGCAGATCGCGATCTTCCGGTCCAGGGTGGTCGCTTGTCCCGCTTCGTCGAAGGCCATGACCACCATAGCAGCTCCCAGGGCATGAATCTCCCGGGCTTTCCGCAGGAATTCCCCTTCGCCTTCCTTCAGGCTGATTGAATTGACGATGGATTTCCCCTGGGCATTCAGGAGGCCGGCCCGGATCGTTTCCCAACGGGAAGAGTCGATCATCAGGGCCGCTCGCGCGACGGCGGGATCGTTCTGCGCGTACCGGATGAAGGTCACTATCTCTTTTTCGCTGTCCAGCATCGCATCGTCCATGTTGATGTCGATGATGCTTGCCCCGTTTTCAATCTGATCCGCTGCGACCTGAAGGGCGGCTTTGTAGTCACGCTCGGCGATCAGCCTGGCGAATTTGCGGGATCCGGCGACATTGGTCCTTTCCCCGACATTTGTGAAATTGCGGGATTCGAGGTCGATTTCAACGGTTTCCAAGCCGCATACCGTCAGCATGTTCCGACGTTGCGGAAGGGGTCTGGGAGGGATGTCGCGCACGGCCGTCGCCAGGGCGCGGATGTGGTCGGCCGTGGTTCCGCAGCAGCCGCCGACAAGATTCACGATGCCTTCGGCAAAGTCCGCAGGCCGTGCCAGCGCCCGCATGTCGCCGGCCATCCGCTCAGGGGTTTCATCATACTGTCCCATTTCGTTCGGCAATCCGGCGTTCGGGTAGCAGAGCACCGGAAATTCACTGAAACGGGCGATTTCGCGGACGAGCGGCGCCAGGTCCCGGGCTCCGAGCGAACAGTTCACGCCGAAAGCCAGCAGAGGGGCGTGCCGGACCGAGGTATAGAAGGCTTCCAAGGTCTGTCCTGTCAGAGTCCTGCCGCTCCGATCACTTACTGAAACGCTGATTATCAGCGGAATATCCTTTGTTGCTTCCTGTATCGCATAAATCGCTGCCTTGGTGTTTAAGGCATCGAAGCAGGTCTCCAGGAGCAGTAGATCCACCCCTCCGCTTGCGAGGGCTTCGGCCTGTTCGGCATAGGCTTGCACAAAATCATCGAACGACAAAGTACGCGCGTCCGGACGGTCCGGGTCTTGGCCGAGCGTCAACGATTTGCCGGTCGGTCCCATGCTTCCGGCCACCAGGACGCGACGTCCCGACGAACGCGCGGCCTCGTCCGCGACCTCCCTTGCGATCCGCGCTCCTTCCCGTGACATGGAAGCGGCCAGCTCGGGACAGCCATATTCCAGCTGGGAAATCCGGTTCGCCCCGAACGTGTTGGTTTCGAGGATGTCCGCTCCCGCGTCCGCGTATTCCCGATGGATGGAAGCGATGATTTCGCGACAGGTCAGGTTCAGCCGGTCGTTGTTGCCGTCGGTCTTGATATCTCCTCCGGAAGCGTAGCGCTGGATCATGGTACCCATCGCCCCGTCCAGGATCAGGATCCTGCGCGTGAATATTCCTTCGTCTATCATATAAGTCCGTTCCGTGCAAACTTACGCAAAAGAACAAAAAATCACAAAAGGAATCGGGGTGGCCGAAAAGAAATTTCGGCCACCCCGTTCCGCTTGCGAAAATTATGATCCGGTTACGCCGGACTACCCAAGGAAACTGAGCAGGATTCCTGCGGCGACCGCGGATCCGATCACACCGGCCACGTTCGGTCCCATGGCATGCA
>LSQX01235255.1_pt1 | contig 19469 bp, 18 predicted proteins | sample 654561 | NCBI WGS metagenome assembly LSQX01 (sample SAMN04489861, study PRJNA283612) | anaerobic digester metagenome | isolation source: 4 biogas reactors fed with cattle manure at either 37C or 55C with and... | place: Denmark: Kongens Lyngby | collected 2014
CATGGACTTCACCAAGGTATTCCTGCAGTTTTTCCTCAAATATTTTTACTTCCGGTCCCCTTATGAATGCCGAGGAAGCGATAACGGATCTTATTGCATCATCAATCTCCCGTGACAGTTTACTGTACTGGATTTTAAGGTCGACCATTTCAATTTTCCGCATACTGCCAGTGATTATCCTGAAGGCGAATATAATTATTTTCGGTCAACTCCCATGTACTGAGTTTTCAACATGATTTTTCCGTCCGGATGTTTCCGGGAAGCCGCTTGGGTGTTTCTGTGTAACCTTTTGCCGGCGAATTCCGTAAGCCCCTGCAGGTCTAAGCTATTTTCCGGGAAGAAATAAAAAGAAGGACTTTTTATTTATGTTCTGTTTTCAGTTTGATTGTTGAGAATTTTCTTATTTTTGTAATGGAAGTTAAAATCTGAAATGGACATTATATCTTTTATACGCGAACTGTTATTCAGTCATGACTGTGTCATTGTACCGGGTTTCGGAGGCTTTGTCGGGAATTATGCCCCGGCCCGTATTGACAGGGCCACATCCACTTTTTATCCGCCCGCCAAACAGATCTCCTTTAACAGGAATCTCAGGAACAATGACGGTCTTCTTGCCGGAAGGATTTCCGAGCATCTGCAAATCTCTTTCAATGATTCAGTAAGTCTGATTGAAGAATTTGTTTCAGACATCAGAACACGGCTGGAACGGAAAGAAAAGGTTGTTTTTGAAAATATCGGGTTTTTCTCGGTTAATCATGAAGGAAGCATTCAGTTTGAACCGGAGGGTAATGTCAACTATCACCGGTCCTCGTACGGACTAGAATCATTTCAGTTTTCACCGGCCGGGAGCTATGATGTAAGAAAACGGGTGACACGGCATATTGACAGGGACAGTGACCGGAACCATGACATACGTACTTACCTGTGGAAGGCTGCTGTGATTGTTCCGCTTCTTGCTGCGGCAACCATCATACCGCTTAAGACCGGTCTCTTCAAACCCAGGCTGGAAACGACAACCCTTAATCCCATTGTAAAATCCATCCCTGAAAATACCGGGAGGGTTCCGGCCGGAGCAGAAATAAATATCCCGGCAGCAGATATTTCAGCGGATGCTGAAACAGGCATTGTTGCATCGGATTCTGAAACAGGTGTTCCGGTAACGGATGCTTCAACAGGTATCGCGGCAGCAGATGCTGCAACAAATATTCCGGCGGCGGATGCTGCAACAGGTATCGCGGCAACGGATCCTGACCGTGGGAAATATTCCGTGACGGAAGGGCAGTACTGCCTTATCACCGGCAGCTTCAGGCTGAGGGAGAATGCTGATCAGCAGGCAGAAGCCCTGAGACAGGAAGGATTCAGTCCGGAAATCATTTCATCCCTTAACGGATTTTTCAGGGTCAGTGCCATGAGATGCAGGGATCTTCCTGCAGCAATTGACAGGCAGAAGGATCTTGACAAAAAATATCCGGGTATCTGGATCAGGAAAATCTGAAACTATTTTATCACACTTCCGTCATTCACCTTTTCGTGAGGTGATACAAGTACCAGTCTGCCGTCGCTGTTTTCGGCCATCAGAATCATGCCCTTTGATTCGATACCCCTGATCTTCCTCGGCTCGAGGTTTGCCACCACGGATATCTGTCTGCCCACAAGGGACTGAGGTTCGAAATATTCTGCAATTCCCGACACAATGGTACGTATGTCCATTCCGGTATCGATTTTCAGTTTGAGCAGCTTACTGGTCCGGGGTACCTTTTCGGCTTCCAGGACAGTGGCAGTACGGATATCAATCCTGGAGAAGTCCTCAAAGGAAACTGCCTCCTTGCCATGAGGAACTTTCCCCTCCCTGTCGTCATCCGTATGTCTGCCGGCATGAAGCTTTTCAACCTGCTTCCTGATGGCGTCATCCTCAATTTTCTCAAAAAGAAGTCCGGGTTTGCTGATAAGATGACCTTCAGGCAGGAGATCAGGATTCCCGGCATCAGTCCATCCGGGTTTACCGGTATTTATCCAGCCTCTGAGCTTTTCCATGGAAAAGGGCAGGAAGGGTTCAAGCACTACTACAAGATTTGCTGTTATCTGAAGGGCAATATTCATAATGGTCTTAACCCTTTCCGGATCGGTTTTGACAATCTTCCAGGGTTCAGCTTCTGCCAGATACTTGTTTCCCAGCCTTGCCAGGTTCATGGCCTCTTTCAGTGCTTCCCTGAATCTGAAAGCTTCAATTGCCTTTTCCACATTGGCGGCTATCTGCCTTATCTCCCCGAGTACATGTTCGTCTTCAGGCTGAACAGCTGTTCTTGCAGGTACCCTTCCCTCGTAGTAATTATTTGTGAGGACAAGGGCCCTGTTTACAAAGTTGCCGAGGATGGCAACCAGCTCATTGTTGTTACGGGCCTGGAATTCCTTCCATGTAAAATCATTGTCCTTTGTTTCCGGGGCGCTTGAGCATAGTGAATATCTCAGGGAATCCTGCTTTCCGGGGAAATCGGCAAGATATTCATGAAGCCATACTGCCCAGTTGCGTGAAGTGGATATCTTGTCATTTTCAAGATTCAGGAATTCATTTGCCGGAACATTGTCGGGAAGGATATAGCTTCCCTCGGCTTTCAGCATAACGGGAAAGATGATACAATGGAATACAATATTATCTTTTCCTATGAAATGGATCATCCTGGTGTCACTGTCCTTCCAGTATTTTTCCCAGTCAGGTGTAAGTTCCCGTGTAGCGGATATATATCCTATCGGGGCATCGAACCAGACATACAGCACTTTCCCTTCCGCATTCTTTACCGGTACTGGAATACCCCAGTCAAGGTCGCGGCTTACGGCTCTTGGCTGCAGACCCTGGTCGAGCCATGATTTGCACTGGCCATATACATTTGTCTTCCATTCCCTGTGATCTTCCAGTATCCATTTTTTCAGCCAGGGTTCATATTTATCCAGTGGAAGATACCAGTGAAGGGTTTCCTTCAGAACGGGTTTGCCACCGCTGATTGTTGAATGCGGATTGATAAGTTCGGAAGGGCTGAGAGAAGATCCGCATCTTTCGCACTGGTCACCATAGGCATTCTCATTGCCGCAATGGGGACAGGTTCCTTTTATATACCTGTCGGCAAGGAAGGTTTCCGCTTCCTCATCATAGTACTGTTCAGTGGTCTTTTCGGTGAACATTCCCTTGTTGTAGAGTTCCAGAAAAAATTCGGAAGCTGTTTCATAGTGGATCTTGTTCGAGGTACGGGAATAAATGTCAAATGCTATCCCGAAATCCTCAAATGCCTTCTTGTTTATTGCATGATACCTGTCGACTATCTCCTGGGGGGAGACACCTTCATTCCTGGCCTTGAGGGTGATGGGAACACCATGCTCATCCGAGCCGCATATTGAAATCACATCCTCACCCCTGAGCCTGAGGAATCTGGTGTAGATATCGGAAGGAACATACACGCCGGCAAGGTGTCCGATATGAAGCGGACCATTGGCATACGGCAATGCAGAAGTAACAAGGTGTCTCTTATATTTTTTCATAAAATCTGTTCTGTTGATGGGTTTTCCGGAAAAAGTCCAAAGATAATAAAAATTGATACAATGGTGCAATGGTTCAAGGGCTAAGCGAAATTCTGTTTATATGACAGATCCGCTGAAACAGAACCGTCTGACCCTTGCCCTGCAGGCATGTACAGGTCTTTCCGGGAATATACAGGATTCGTCTATTCTTTACCCGCAAAACAAATTCACAGGCAAAACACAAAAGAGCAGATTTATCCCTCCTGCATTTTAAAAATAGTTGTAATTTTAGACAATTATTGACAAGTCAAATTTATGTCCATTGAAACTGTATGCAGTTCACGAACACAAAAAATAAAAATAATGCCCGAGAGTAGTACATTAGGTCAGATATTAAGAGAACACCGTGAATCAAAGGGTTTGTTATTACGACAAGTGGCAGCAGCTATGGAAATGGACACGGCATTGTTGAGTAAATTTGAACGGGACGAAAGGAAACCAAACAAAGAGCAGGTGTTTGCATTTGCAAAGTATTACAATGTAAATGCTGATGAATTGCTTTTGGCCTGGTTAAGTGACAAGATAGCCGGAGAAGTGCAAAATGAAGACCTTGCAAAAGAAGCTTTGAAAGCTGCCGGGAAAAAGGTTGAACTTTTTAAAAGGAAGAAAAAACCTTAATAATTCCATTAAAAATGAAAATCAAAACGGTGTTGCAGATGAAAGATGCAGGGCTGGATTTTAAAACGATATAATCAAACCAATATGGGTATATATTCCATTAAAATACAAAATTTCAAAAGCATCAGGGAAACAGATGATATGCTGATAAAATCCCTGAATGTTTTAATAGGGCCTAATGGAGCAGGTAAAAGTAATTTCATCAGTTTCTTTAAGTTTTTGAACAGGCTTTATGAACAGCAACTCCAACTATATATCAGTCAAAACGGACGCGCTGAAAATTTTCTTTTTTTCGGAAGTAAAGGCTCAGATTTTCTTGCAGGTAAAATTGTTTTTGACAACAATTGGGAAAATGAATATGTGTTTAAAATGGTTCCTGACCAATCTGGCAATCTGATTTTTGCAGAAGAATGGAGCAATTTCACAAGCCCGGGGTCACCGTCAAAAAATTTTTCCAATATTAGTATTGGTGGCAATCCTGAGAGTGTTTTAAAAAATGATGATGGTTACAGAAATAAATATCTAAGGACTCAGTTCAACGAATTCAAGCTGTTTCATTTCCACGATACCAGTTTTAATTCTAAAGTGAAACAACCAAGTGGTACACAAGACTATGCAAGTTTACGAGAGGACGGTGGCAACCTGGCTGCTTTTTTATACAGGCTTCAGGAATCGCATCCTAAGCATTTCAAGGTAATCACCAGAATTATACAATCCATAGCTCCATTTTTTCAGGACTTTTATTTGGTACCCGACGAGATCAGTCCACAACATATTTTTTTACGCTGGAAAGAAAAAGGTTCCGATCAATTGTTTACAGCACATAACCTATCGGATGGAACGCTAAGGATGATTTGTCTTACTACCCTGTTGATGCAACCCCATTTGCCAGGCACAATTATAATTGACGAACCCGAATTGGGCTTACATCCTTTTGCCATACAGAAATTGGCTGCAATGCTGAAAAGCGCATCGGATAAATCTCAAATTATAGTTTCAACGCAATCCGTCAATCTGGTAGATCAGTTTACTGCTGATGATATTATTGTGGTTGAAAGAAGTGACAATCAAACAGTTTTCAAACGGCAAAGCGAAGAAACACTTGCTGAATGGATAGAGGAATATTCACTGGGTGAATTGTGGAGCAAGAATGTATTGGGAGGAACACCATGAGCAGAGTGTTAAATATTTTAGTTGAAGGTTCAACGGAAAAAGAGTTTGTTTCCAATCTCATTTATCCTTATTTGTATGATAATGGCATCAGCAATGTAAGAACCATCACTATTGAGACAAGTCCGGGCTTTAAGGGTGGTGATGTACGCTATAAGGCAAGATATAAGCCTAATATTCAAAAAATATTGAAAGGGGAGGAGGATATGCGGGTCACTTCGCTCCGGAATTTGCTCCTTCAAAAAGACTGGAAAGGCTCATTCCAAATTACAGGAAACCTTTGTATGGAAGTATGATTGCTTTAGAAAATGGTTTCCCTGCAATTATGGACAAGTGTCCACGATTCAGAAACTGGATTGAAACAATGATTAAGCGTATGAAAGAATGAAATTCCACAAAATAATTGAAGTATGTCAAGCCCTAAGTTTCAGCCCCCGTTTTTGAAAAAAGGTGATGAGGTAGCCATCATTTCCCCAGCATATTTCATTGATGAGAAACAGCTTGATGATTCTGTCAGTATCCTTGAAGGATGGGGTCTGAAGGTGCATGTTTCAAAAAATGCCCTGAAACGCGAGGGGCCTTTCGCGGGAACGGAACGGGACAGGATCAGCGATATTCAGGAAATGACCCGTTCCGGCAATATAAAAGCAATATTCTGTTCCAGGGGAGGCTATGGATTGCTTAAAATTATTGACAAAATAGATTTTTCGGCACTGAAGCGTTATCCGAAATGGTATTGCGGCTTCAGTGATGTTACAATACTGCTTGTCTGGCTGAGTGAGGTTGAAGGACTGATGACCATTCACGGGGAAATGCCCCTGAATTACCTTAACAGGGAAATTAAACCGGAAACTCTTGATTCCCTTCATGATGCCTTGTTCGGTGGACTTAAACCGGTGAGATGGAAGGGAGAATTTTCCAGACCGGCCACGGCAGCCGGTGAAGTTACCGGAGGCAATCTTTCCCTTCTGTACAGTCTGATGGGCACGGCTGCCGAACCAAAAACAAGGGGAAGGATACTGTTCCTGGAGGATACGGATGAATATCTGTATCATATCGACAGAATGATGACATCCCTCAGGCTTGCGGGAAAACTGAGGGGCCTGTCAGCCCTGGTGTCAGGTGGTTTTACTTCGGTAAAAAACACAAAAATCCCGTGGGATACAAACGTGTGGCAGATCATATCATCTGTGACCGCAACTTATAAATATCCCGTTCTTACAGGCTTTCCCGCCGGTCATACCGGTGATAACCGTGCATTTTATATAGGGCGCAGGGCAAAACTTACTGTCAGTGAAGACAAAGCAATGTTTTCTTATCTCTGATGGTCTGTATGCAGTATGCCGGACGCATCAGTGCGGGGTTGGCATGCAGATCCGGATGCAGCGGCAGAAACAGTCCGGTACCCGGAGCTCAGAATGCCGGGACCGCGGTGGTTTGTTCCGGCGGGGCCTGACGGTCAGAATGCCGGGGCCGCGGTGGTTTGTTCCGGCGGTGCCTGACGGTCAGAATGCCGAAAGAAGCAAATCAAGATCCTTTGGTAATATATTGAATTTATGGCCGAGTATTTCGTTTGTAAGAATTCCATTATAGAGGTAAACGCCGTTTCTGAATCCCGGATCATTTTTGAGGACCTGTGTTATTCCCCCCGATTCTGCAAGTTTCTGAAGTATGGGTGCAAAAATATTGCTTAATGCCATTGAGGCAGTCCTTGGCACTCTTGAAGGCAGGTTCCATGCAGAAAAGTGAATGACACCATGTTTTTCATATACCGGGTCCTTCATGGCCCGGTATTCTGAAGTTTCAATACAGCCTCCCCGGTCTATGCTCAGGTCGATGATCACTGCCTTGTTCTTCATTGTTCTTACCATGTCTTCCGTGACGTAATACCATGACCTGAGATCTTCAAGCCCTATTGCCCCGATAAGCACGTCTGCCGACCGGAGGGTTTTCCGGAGAACCTGGGGATGAAACACTGAGGTCTGCAGTCTCTGGCCAACAAGTGTTTCAATTTTTCTCAGCTTCTGAAGAGAATTGTCGAATACTTTTACCTGTGCACCCAGGCCCAGGGCGGCCCTTGCAGCAAACTCCCCGGCGGTATTGGCACCCAGGATGACTATTTCCGTGGGTGTGATGCCGGTTATTCCTCCCAGCATAATGCCTTTTCCTCCGTGGTGATTACTGAGGTATTCCGAAGCCAGCATAACTGATGTCACGCCGCATATCTCACTCATGGATTCAGTTACCGGCATGATTCCGCTTTTGTCGCGTATCCTTTCAAATGCTATGGCGGTTATTTTTTTTCTGACCAGGCTGGCAAGAGTTTCCTCGCTCAGATTGAACACATTCAGGTAAGACATGACCACCTGATTGCCTTTCAGGTAATTTGCTTCCTTCGTAGTGAACTGTGCCACCTTGATAACCACATCGGATCCGTACACCCTTGCCGGTGATTCGGTTATTATTGCTCCGTTTTCACTGTAATCCTTGTCGGAATAGCTACATCCGGCTCCGGCACCTTTCTGGACAATCACTTCATTGCCTGATTCGACAAGGATGTTAACTGCTTCAGGTGAAAGAGCCACTCTTTTTTCATCATCTCTTACGTCAGCGGGAATACCGATGGATATTCCCCTGAACCTGACAGTTGTTTCCAGATGTTCCTCTTTGGGCATCAGGGCACTGTTCCCGATATTTACTTTTACGCTCCTGCTTTTTTCGTTCATTCCGGGAGTATCGTTGTTGCATCAAAGGTAATAAAAAATAGAATCTGCGTGTCAGCAGAATTGTTCAGGGCAGTTCAAGTATTCTTTCTCCGTTTTTTCCCACGGTGATCCTTATTCTGAATGTTTCCGGAGGAAGCAGGTCTTCCACCACTTCCGGCCATTCCATAAAGCAGTATGCTCCAGAATAAAGATATTCCTCCAGTCCGAAATCGAAAACCTCCTCCTGTTTTCCTATCCGGTAGAAGTCGATGTGGTAGATTGCCTCACCCGCGGTGTTTCTGTATTCATTCACTATGGTGAAAGAGGGGCTGCTTCCCTCATCGTTCACTCCCAGCTCACGGCAGATGGCTTTTATGATTGTTGTTTTGCCGGAACCCAGGGCGCCGTAAAAGGCAAATACCTTTTCCGGTTCAGAAATTTTCAGCAGCTGTCTGGCTGTTTCCGGAATATCCCCGGTATGGGCTATAATTATGTTCATTTGCTGACCGGCTCGAGAAGTACGACAGGGAGAAGCATTTCCTGCATCGAGATTCCTCCGTGCTGAAAGGTATCCTTGTAATATCCCGCGTAATAGTTGAAATTATTCTGATAGACAAGATAGTCCTTGTTCCGTGCAAAAATATACCTGCTGGATATGTTTGCCCTGGGAAGGAAGGCGGCGGCCGGGTCGCGCAATTCATAAACCTCAGCGGGATTGTAATTGAGATTTCTGCCCATCTTGTAACGCAGGTTGGCGGATGTTTTTTTATCACCAATTATTTTCAGGGGATTCTGAACCCTGATGGTTCCGTGATCCGTGCTGAAAATTATTTTTACCGGATGGGATGCGAGCATGTTGAGCAGTTCAAAGAGGGGGGAATGAATAAACCATGAACGTACAATACTTCTGTATGCCGATTCATCACCGGCAAGGTCACGTATCAGTCCTATCTCCGTACGTGCATGGGAAAGTATGTCAACGAAATTAAAGACAAGTATGTTGAGATCATTTTCCAGCAGCTGTTTTATTTTTTCATTGACCTTCCTGCCTTCCTGGCTGTTGCTTATCTTGTGATATGACCACTTAAGGCTGAGCCCTTTGCCTGCGAGCTGGTTTTTGAAAAGCTCCTCCTCAAATTCATTCTTGCTTTCTTCCTCATGTTCACCGATCCAGTACTGTGGAGTCGTGGCGACGATGCGCGAAGGCATCATGCCGGCAAATATTGCATTTCTGCTGAACTGCGTGGTTGTGGGCAGAATGCTGCAGTATATGTCTTCATCCAGTATTCTGTAGATCCCGGTCAGTTCCGCGGATATTTTTTTCCACTGATCAAATCTCATATTGTCAATGAGAATGAAAAACAGGGACTGTCCGGGTGAAAGATGCGGCAGTATTTTCGAGCCGAACAGGGATGGTGACATAAGGGGAGCGTTTTCGGTCTGCGGGTCAAGCCATCCGAGATAATTTTTCATTACGAATTTGCAGAATGAGTTGTTTGCCTCATTCTCCTGCATCATAAGTATTTCTGACATTCCCGGATCAGTCGATTTTTCAAGTTCACTTTCCCAGAATATTATTTTCCGGTACAGTTCCGTCCAGTCGTCAAAGCTGGAGGCAGAAGATATCATATTGCCTATCCGGTTGAATTCCAGCCTGTAGTCAGTTGTGGTTTTTTTTGTAACCAGGCGTTTCTGGTCGAGTATCTTTTTTATGGCCAGCAGGACCTGATTGGGCTTTACGGGTTTAATAAGATAGTATTCAATTGCAGAGCCTATGGCTGCCTCCATAATATCTTCCTCTTCACTCTTTGTTATCATCACAACGGGTATATCCGTGCGTATTTCCCTTATCAGGCGGAGTGTTTCAATTCCGCCGAGTCCCGGCATGTGTTCATCGAGGAAGATGAGATCATAGGGATTCTGCCTTACCAGATCGACCGTATCATTCCCGTTCGTGCATGTATCCACCTCATAGCCCTTTTCCGTAAGGAAAAAAATATGCGGCCTGAGAGATTCTATCTCATCGTCGGTCCAGAGTATCCTGATCTTTCTCATTGACATAAGAGTTATTCCGGATGATAATTATTCCTGAAGAAAAGATGATAGCGTTCAGGATTTTTATCTTTATTCAGAACATCCATATTAAAATTGTTTATCACAAATGCAAACATTCCCTTCCCTGCTGAATTTCTGATCAGTGTTTCTGTCCGGAATTTCCTGTAATAATCCATTGCCTCCGAAAAGCTTCTGAACCCGCTTACCGTAATGATAATATACCTGTTATCCGTAAGGCTGCTTTCGGTTCTGAAATTTCTGTTTGTGTAATTATCGATATTATAGCTGATCACATCGAATGTGGCCAGATTTATGTTGAATCCGGGATCGGGTATTACCAGTGCAAAAACATGGGCTGACGAGGTATCTGCAAGGAAGAGTTCCCTGGCCATGACGGTTTCTTCCTCGATTTTCAGTTCAGGCATCTTTTCATTGAGGAATTCAATTATTTCCCCGGCTTTTATGGCTTCCTCCGTTTGCGGCCATTGTTTTATCAGTCTGCCGAGTTCATCCCTGAATGCGTATTCATCGGAGATCCCTGCTACTGAATATGCCCTGAGAAGCATGAATTTGGGAAGAAGCATGTCGTCATCATCAGTGTTCAGTGCTTCATCGATAGTGGAAATGGCAGCAGTGAAATTTTCTTCCGAGTATTCATTGTAGGCCTTGTTGTAAAGCTGTCCGGACATTTTTCCCCGCGCAAGCTTTTTCTCGTAGTATTCCGGATCGGACAGGATCTTTGCAAATTCCGTTTCGGGAAATCTCTCAAGCAGTCTCTGCCGGTATGTCTCGGCGGCAGCGGGACTGCCTGTCTGGTTTATCCTGTACAGCGTGTAAAGTGTTTCCGGAACAAGATGATGGGAGGGGAAACGTCTGAGCAGGCTTTCCAGAGTTTCATTTGCCCTGTGGTTGTCACCGATTTTTTCCGAATAGGCCAGTCCTGCATTAAGGGAGGCATAGGCTATCTTTTCATTTGAGATCTGCAGGAGTGAATCGGTCAGCGGCAGGTTACGGAGGTAGAATTCCGGGTTTTTGTGATCGGTAAAGGTCTCCCCTCCGTCATTTCCGTTTTGTTCGGATTCGGCTGCCGTCATTCCCGGCTGCGCGGATGAAACGATCACCCTGTTTGCCCTCCTCCAGTTGTCTTCCAGTTTTCTGTCGCCGTAGCGCCGTCTGAATTCAGTTCTTCCGAAAGTAAGGGCAGCCTGGTTATAAAAATACCATTTGCCTTCCTGTTCAATATTTCCCTGGAAACGCCTTTCGTTTTCATAATACCGGCCCAGGTTATACCTGTCGCTGTAGTCAGTGCTCCTCCCTTCTGTTTCTGCCCTGGTGATCTCATTTATCAGGTTCGCAACAAATATATTTCTTTCGGATTCCGGCATTGCCGCAACTCTTTGCAGACTGTCTTCCTGCTGGATAATGACCAGTTGTGAAACGAGTGAATTAAGGTCCGCGGATTTTACTTTCAGCAACTGATATTCCGGATGATTCTGATCGAGAAAAAATACGGTACTGTCATAATACATGCCGGCTTTTATAAAATCGGCATTGTCATAATAATATCCGGCAAGAGCCTGGTACGATCTTCCTTTCTGATTCGGATTGGAGGAAGGCACCGTAACTGATTTCCTGTACAGGCTGAGAGCCTCTTCTTCGTTTCCTGATTTCATTGCCAGGCCGGCAAGTGAAAAATATATCTGATCGTGGTAGTCATTGTTTTTTGAGTTCTTCAGCATTTTTTCAAGCTCCTTCCGGATCTCGCCGGGATTTCCGGAATTTATGTCAAACACACCTGCAATATTTATTCTTGCATTGAATTCAACATCATAGGGAGGATTCATTCTGACCACCTTCCGGTACAGCGCGGTTGCCGCTCCGGAATTTCCTTCTATCTCATTGAGCTGGGCAAGAAGATAGGTAAGACGGTATTTTGTTCTTTTCCCCGAAACATGATCCAGGGCTTTCTCCAGCGGGGGTATTGCATCGGAATACCGCTTCTGTTTGATGTTGAGGTCGGCAAGTGTGGTATAATACATCTCCTTCTGGAAGCGGGTTGATTCGTTTCCGATATCTGTTTCATTCAGGATACGGAAAGAATCGGGATATTTTCCTGTCTCATTGAAAACCCTTGCAAGCCAGACAGAAGCTTCTTTCCGGATATCGGGATCATAGGCCTCTGCCAGAATATAATTCAGAACGGCTTCAGCCTCGCTGAACTCATGCTTGTAGAAATGTGCCTTCGCGATGAGAAGATAGCTGGCATCAACCCAGTCATTAAACTCCTTCCGGTTATAGAATTCCGTTTCTTCAGGTGTAAGTTTATTCCTGTCTTTTATCTCCGGTTTTGCTTTTATCGACTTGAGGGAAATAAGTTTTGAAGCCTTCATTATTGCCTGATCCATATCCGGACTGCCCCGGGAAACCGTTGAAGGGTCGCTGAATTCAAAAACATTAAGCAGTTCGGCATAGTCATCCTTGTATCCGGCAGATATTTTCTGAACACCTCTTTTATAGCTTTCATATCCGTTGAACCAGATATTGTATCGTGATGTGAGGTTATGGTAAAACCTGGTTGTACTCGTGTTCTTTTCCACGGAGCAGGCTGCCAGGATGAACAAAAGTGCAGAAGCCGGCAGGATTTTATATGCTGCTTTCAGTGAAGACAATAGCTGACCTTTAATACTATAAACTTGTTTTTTCAGTATATAGTATTTCAAAGGTAATGAAAATTGGCATGTTGTTTCCTTCAGGCGGATATTACCTGTTTTATTTCCGGTACATCCTGTCTGACTGCCTTTTCAACACCTGCCTTGAGTGTCATCATGCTGTAGGGACAGCCATGACATGCACCTGTCAGTTTTACCCTGACTGACATGTCGTCCGTTATTTCCAGCAGTTCAATATCCCCGCCGTCTGCCTGAAGATAGGGTCTTACCTTGTTAAGCGCATTAAGTACGCGTTCTTTTATAGTTAAAGTATCTGACATGGATGATGTTCTTATTCTTATTTAAATTAAATATAAATAAAGGGCAATATTACTACTTTTTTCTTTTAGCGCAAAATTTTTCCGTAAATTTAAGTAATTAATTATCAGTGTTGTTTAGTTGGCAGAATCATTTTAAAAGCCTGATAGAAGTGCAAATATCGCTATAAATAATATTATTCAAATTTCAAGTGAAGAAAATATCATTAATAATACAATTAGCGGCTTTTTCGATATTATTTTATCAATGTGAAAGTACTGACAGATATTATCGGCCTGATTTACCCGAAAGTCTTTGCAGTATTGGAATTATTGATGCTGATGATACTACCAGTTACAGCTTTTCCATAAGGGATGTAATGGATATGCGTAACAGTACCCGTTATATTACATTCGAAAACTCTTATCAATCCGAGTATTCCGGGGATGCAGACAGAGCTTTGGGCGGGTTGGAATTCAAAATATATACTGATAAAGAAGATTTGCATTATTACCAAAACAATAATGTTGACAAAAATATTATCAAATATGAAATACCGGATGATTTGATTTTTTCATCCGGGGAAACGTATTTTCTTTGGGCAAAGGGGAAAAATAATCCGGAGATATCGGCTAACACTACAGTTCCGCCGCCTCCTCCCGATATTGAAATTATCTCTTACGTAAAAGAAGAAGTCCAATTACATACACATAATTCCTGCCAGGAGCAAATCAGAGCCTTTTCAGTCACATTTGAAATTTCATTCGATAATAAAAATGAACAGCAGAATTATTATATGTTAATGATAATAGTAAGCGGTGAAGATTCTTTTCCGATTCCCTACACAGGACCGTCAGACTTTTCAGTGAGAAAAACAAATACTCCGGGATTTTTGGCTGATATGTTAGGATTAAATTGTTTTCAATTTACTTGTAAAGATGATTCTGTCTATAATGAAGTAACATCTCCGTCTGCATATTTTATTGATAACACTACTATCCAGGGTGATAAGTGTTTTTTAACTCTGTCAATCCAATATTATGATCATTATTTATCACATATTATTAAATTAAATAATGTTCAGATTAAGCTTCTTTCAGTTCCAAAGGAGTTATATCTTTTTGAAAAAAATCTTTACAGATACCAGGAAACAAATAATGATCCCTTTTCTGAACCTGTTTACATTAATGGAAATATCAGAAATGGGAATGGTATATTTGCAATATGCAGAAGCACTTCTGTAGATTTCGAAATAGAATGATATTAAAAATACTTCCCACAGCTTTTTTCATGTACTGAAAAACATAAATAATAAGTGCTTTTATTATTCGGAAATATCACATTATACTGACTTTTAATGAAACGGGTATTTCTTTTAACGGCAATATTCATTTGTAATTTTGCAATCCTCTCCGGTCAGACATTTAATATCTCCGGACATATTCTGGAGGAAAAAAGCGGCACACAGGTTTCCGGTGCTGATCTCTACCTTTTACCCGACGGAAGACAGACCTTCTCTGATAATATTGGACATTATTCATTTACATCAGGAGGGGGAAATAAACAAATAACTGTCAGGCTGATTGGCTTTAAGCCTGTAACAATAGGATTCAATCTTACATCCGATACTGTTATCAATATACCAATGACAATTTCTCCCGTCGAGCTGATGGAAGTAAGGGTGACAGGCGATTCGGTGAAAAGTATAGAAAGAACCAGTCTGGGCAGCATTATTGTCACCCCTGCTGCCATCCGCGAAACACCCCGGCTGTTTAGCGAACCCGATCTTCTGAAAATGTTACAGAGTCTTCCCGGTGTATCCTTTGGGAAAGAAGGGACTTCTGATTTTTATGTAAGAGGAGGCGGGGCAGGACAAAACGTGATAATCGCCAATGGATGTTATTTCTTTCTCCCTGGTCACCTTCTGGGCATTGTTTCTCCATTTGACCTTGACTTCCTTGAAAGCGCCGAGCTGTACAAGGATTATATTCCTTCAGGTATCGGCGGAGGAGCATCTTCAGTTACCGGTCTTGAATTCCGTAAACCCCGTACTGATTCTCTGACCGCTCAGGTGAGACTGGGACTTATATCTTCAGGAGTGATCCTTGAGGTACCGTTTAAAAAAATCAGTCTTGACCTCACGGCGGGTATTAAAAGAAGTAATTATTCCATTTACTCCTCACTTCTTAAGAAACTTATCCCGGATGATGTAGGGGATTTTCTTCCTCCTGATAAATATTCATTTTATGATTCTTTTGTCAGACTCTCACATGAATCTGTTAAAGCAGGAAGGATCAGCTATCTTTTTTTCGGGAATTATGATGACGGAACAGATGAAATCAAAACGAGCGGACTATACGGAGATACTCTTTCGAAAAACACCGATGGCATAAAGACCGGATGGAACAGCATGATACATGCCCTTCAATGGGAGCCTTCTGTCAGCAATCAATATAAATGGACTTTAAATATTAATTATAACAGACTTGCAATCGGCCGAAAGGTTTATACTGAATCGGAATCTTTTGTTAATTCCTCCGGGGAGAAATTACGTTCCTCGGGCACGCTTTACTCATTTTACCCCGCGATAAACAATATCGGGGCCTCCGCGACCGTGAGCCGGAACTTTGATAAAATATCAGTATCACTTGGAATATCCGACAGGTTTCGTTCGTTTGTCTCCAACAACTACGCTTTGATAAATGCGAATGATACCGAAACCCGTAACAGTTTTGGCGGTAACGATCTTGTAAATGAGACATCCGTGTATATTTCTACTGCCGGCAGGGCAGGGAAAAAAATACATATAGATGCCGGATTAAGATTAACAGGAATTATGATCAGGGATGCCCGCTTTTTCATGGCAGAACCAAGACTCAGGATTTCCTACGGCCAGGGAAGTCCGGTATCGCCCCAGATCAGCTATGTAAGACTGAGCCAGAATGATCACGCTATAGAAGGTTCCAGTGCAGGATTAAGATCACAGCTCTGGCTGCCTCTGTATAAGGATATCGGACCCGAGATATCTGATGTTCTTTCCGCGGGTTTCCGGGGAGATATAAAAAATGATCTTACATGGACTCTCGACGGGTATTTTAAAAGGACCTCCGGGATGCTTGATTTCAAACCAGGGGCAAGCTTTATCTTCGACAGTTCATTCGTGGACATGGTAGAAAGGATCAGTCTTCAGGCTTATGGCATAGAGGCGGGATTAATAAAAAGAACAGGAAAGGTAACAGGGAACGCGGGTTATACATGGTCGAGGTCAAAAAGGGAATGGCCTTCGCCGGAAGGGCTCATCCGGATACCTTCTGCTGCGGACAGGCCGCATAATCTCAATATTTCCCTTAAATACCATTATACGGATAATACGAGCCTGGGTCTTAATTTTGTATATCAGTCGGGGGCGCCGGCAACGATTTATATGCATGAGACATCATACGGGGAATTTTTCGAGACAAAAAATAATATCAGGTATTTCGATTATCACCGTCTCGACTTCTCATTCAGACATACCATTCATAAACGCAGATTTTCAATGTTTATAGATGCTGATATTTATAATGTATATAACCGGAAAAACACTTTTTATTTTAAAAAGACCCGGAATGAAGAAGAGGGAATATATTTCTACAAGAACATATCCCTGTTTCCCATAATGCCTTCACTGTCCGTAACTGTAAACTTCTAGGAATATCATGAAAACACTAAAGATATTCCTGCTGTTTTCATTTTTATAATTTTTCTGTGCCGTTGCGGGAGCGATGACCGGTTTTACCGTCCAGGGGTTTTGCAAAATCTGTCGGTTCAGGGTATTGTAAAACAAGGTAGTAAACTTTTAAATGTCGTTTTGATTTCTTATATTAGAGCAATACATATTGCATGTAATGCAGGCAAAGGCTTCAGGTAATTGATTTCCAGTAACTTTGTCTAAATTACTGAATATTTTTTTTGGTAACATAATATAAATTAAAATGACAGGATTATGAGATTATTAAAATTAACAGGAGTTTTGCTGTTTTTGGTTATTCTATGCACTACCTGTGATAAGCCGGGGGGAGCCATTAATCCCTTGTATATATATAACTTATATTTGAGTGTTCAGGACGCATCAGGCACTGATTTATTGAAAGAGGTTGACTGGAAGAGTCATCAATCTGATCTGAGTGAGGAGGAAAACAGGGAAAACTCGGAAAAAAACAAACAGTTGTATGAGCTTGAGATAATCTTTCCGGAATGGATACCCGGCGCTTCAGTTTCTTCTGAAACGTTTAAACCCGGTATTACTTCTGATGGTGACGGATATAGCTTACAGATCGGGGAATACGGCAGTTATTTCGGGGTAGATGGTTTGTTTATGGAATTTTATCCCAAGATGACTTTTATAGATTTTTTACCGGCAGATGTGATTATTTACAAACTTTCTTTCCCTACATTATTCGGAGATACGGAGCAACATGAAATTGTCTCTTATTGGGAAGAGGCAAAAACCCATGAGGGGCACCGGATATGTTACAGGCTGGAGTTTGATGGCAAAGAATGTGAACAGATAATATACGAGGATAGTAGTTCCATATCTTTTGCCACGGTGGTTTTGGACAGATAGTTAAGTGCATATTCAAATGAACAGATATTGAAAATATTCGGGAACCTTTTTTTCTTCTCTCAGATGAGACTAAAAAATGAAGTAATCTCATCCGGAAAAGCTGATTTTCTCATTGATAATTATACTTTTGAAATTGGTGGAAAAAACAAACAGCAATCCCGAATAGAGAAAGATGGTAAATCATTTTGTGGTAAAAGATGACCCTCAGCTCCCGGCCGCTGCCGGACAGGATCAGAGATTAAATCAGCGGATCAATTTCTACAGAAGGGTCCCAGAATTTTTCACTGAAATCAACAACTTTGTCGTCTTCAACAACGATGCCTTCATTTGCAAGAAGCTGTTCCATTGTTGAGGGATTGCCGAAATGATGTTTCCCTGTAAGAAGGCCCTGGCGGTTCACAACTCTGTGTGCCGGAATGAAGCCCGGCTGTGTATGGCAGGCATTAAGAGCCCAGCCTACAGTTCTTGCGGATTTGCCCGAACCGAGATATCTGGCGATAGCACCATAGGAAGTTACTCTCCCGTAGGGGATGAGCTTTGTGATCTCATAAACGAGATCGAAAAAATCATTTTCTGCCGGTGTATTTTGAGATTTCATCTTCAATGATTTTGTTTCCGGGAAGAGTGAAAGCCAGCAGATGGATCTTCCGCCCTTCATTAAGGTAATTATTCTCGTAATACGTTCTGATAAGAAAAATATCATCCGGGTCATCTTCCCCGTACAGATCGGTTGTTGCCATTACCAGGGGGAGCTTATTCTTTTCGGCAAGCGATCTGGTATAATTATATAATTCTGCATTATCGGTTTTCAGCCAGATAGTTCCGTTATCTTTCAGGAAGCTGCGGTAGAGGTTCAGAAACCAAGGACAGGTAAGCTTCTTATTGGAGTTCTTTCTCCCGGCATGCGGATCAGGAAAGGTAAGCCATATTTCATCAACCTCATCCCGGGCAAAAAATGATCCGGCAAACTCGATTCTTGTTCTCAGGAAAGCAGCATTCGGGATGTTTTTTTCATGTGCGGTTTTTGCTCCGCGCCACATTCTTGCTCCTTTGATATCCACCCCGATATAATTCCTGTCCGGAAATCTTTCCGCCAGTCCTGTTGTATATTCTCCCTTTCCGCAACCAAGCTCAAGGACTACCGGATTATTGTTATGAAATATATCCTGTTTCCATTTTCCTTTTACAGGATGATCTTCCCCTGTCTGAATACCAGGCTCAGCCTGTATCACATTTTTAAATGTCTTCAGTTCGGCCCAGCGGGCAAGTTTGTTTTTCCCCACCTCAGATAATCAGATAGTGATTTTTTCAATTCTCAGACCAAAATTATATACTCCCCTGAGACCGGTACTGCGCATTCCGTGTTGTATTCTGAAAACATATTCACCCTTCAGCGGAAAGTAAACATTTGATCTCCAGGGTAGTCTGAGTTCGTGAACATCCCCGGATCCTTTTCCGTACCATCTGCCTTTTTCATCGGCCAGATCATATTCAAGAGTGTCGGTAAGGCTCCTGCCATCAGGAGATATTGCCGTCACAAAAAGGAATATATTCCGGTAGGGGAAATCCGAACCTGTGCGGATTATAAATGAAATATCGGTTTTGCCCGTGGTATCGGCAGAGTTGTATCTGAATTCAGGAATGTTTGTCAGCTGCCATGTCTTGTCCGGAATGTCGGCGGAATCGGTGAAAAGGATATTTTTTCCACAGGCAGCAATAAAAACCGTTAAAAAGATAAGGAATATACCCGTCTTAACTTTTTTTCTTCTCATTGGATTT
>LSQX01247246.1_pt1 | contig 19463 bp, 15 predicted proteins | sample 654561 | NCBI WGS metagenome assembly LSQX01 (sample SAMN04489861, study PRJNA283612) | anaerobic digester metagenome | isolation source: 4 biogas reactors fed with cattle manure at either 37C or 55C with and... | place: Denmark: Kongens Lyngby | collected 2014
ATACAGAAAAGATAAGCAGGACTATTGACGGCGACCGACTGATCGGGGCTGAAATCAGATCTCCTTACCAAATAGGGGGGAGATCTATGCCCAACGCCCTCCCTCCCGGGGCTAATTTTTTATAAGAAATATTCCCGATTTATGATAAATGAAGCAAAGGATATTTTGCTGAAACCAAAGTGTCGCTAAGGAACAGTATAATGATAAACCCTTATTTTTTAAATCTATAAAAACCTTATAAAAATAAAAGAAATTATCGCAGAAATGTATATATAATTCTTTAATTTCAGAATTTACTGTAATATAATCAAATATATGGTCGTGAATTGATATTTTAAGAAAGGTGAGATCTTATGGATGTAAGCTACAACAAATTATTTAAACTACTTATTGATAAAAACATGAAAAAAACTGATTTAAGGTCTGCCACCGGCATAAGTCCTAACACACTTACGAAGCTATCCAATCATGAGTATGTCTCTATGGAGGTTCTGGTAAAAATCTGCCGCGCCCTGGAATGTGACTTTTGTGACATCATGGAGATCGTTCCGGTTAAAAAATAAATCTGAGGTGCTGCAAAGTCGTTAAATAAAGCTGGCAGGAGGCCCTTAAATGGATAAGAGAAAATACAGTGCCGGAATGGTTAAGCTGCCATTTTGGTTTGCAGAATTTAAAAAAATGATCAACCTGCTTAATGATGGGATGACCTTTTCTGATATCAGAAGCTTAAATGTCCAAGAAAACATATTTTCAGCACCAACCGAAGCAAGAGCCATTCAGACTTTCAACACAGTATCAACTCGCGTAAAGGCTTTAGATCCTGTTTTTTATGGATTGTTCGAACAATGTGATATTGCCAACCAAAAATTAATTGCCCTTATCGCAATTATGGAAAGTGATGCATTATTCTTTGACTTTATGTACGAAGTATTCAGGGAAAAATTAATAATTGGCCTCGATGAACTATCTGAAAGCGATTTTAATATCTTCTTCAAAGAGAAGCAATTGCAGGATGATAATGTTGCCAGGTGGAACGATTATACCCTTAAACGCCTTGGCAGCATATATAGAACGATATTAATGGAAACTGGCATCCTTGAAAGAAGCAGAACGGGTACAAAAAAAATATTTAAGCCGATTATGGATCGATCCTTAGAATTAAAACTGCAGGAATATGGCATGGAAATGACACTCCGTGCCTTAACGGGGGTGAGATGATGGCCAGTTTAGATGAAAGACTCGATGCGGCAGAACGCCTCATAAGAAGCGAAAGCTTCAGAAAGAACAAGGGGCTGGGCAATGAAGTTGGATATTTTGTGTTTGACTATCCTGCAGAAATGGAACTTGTAGTCAGGGAACGCATTGCTTACATGCAAAAAAAGAACTACCTTGTTACTGACGGTTTTGAACTGGTTGTCTTCGATCTTTACGACATCATAATAGATATTCTGGAAAAGGAAGGTTTTTTGGAACAATGTTTCCAGTTTGAAAAAAGGAATGGTTTTGAAAGGATCACCAAAGCCGTTGGCAATCTGTTGAAAATAAATGATAACAACGGCCTGATTGTCCAGCATATTCAGAACAACACACCTGAGGATGCAGTGGTATTCTTAGTCGGCATAGGTAAATGCTATCCGGTTTTACGATCGCATAAAGTGCTGAATAATTTGCATCAAACAATGGATAGGGTACCGGTTGTCTTGTTCTATCCAGGTAAATATGATGGTCAAGCATTGGTTCTCTTTTCAGCTATCAAGGATGATAATTACTACCGCGCTTTTAAACTGGCAGAATAAGGGGGATTAAGATGTTAATCAAAGAAATGTTTGCTAAGCCCATCGATCGCGATATAAAAGGCGTGATCAAAGTTGGGCAGGCAGATGAGGAAAACATAAAGCAGGAACTGGAGGAATATGTTGTCACCCGAGAACTGCAAAAACATTTTGCTGATTTCTTTTCCAGTTATAAAAGGGGAATAAACGGGCCCACCGATAAAATAGGCGTTTGGATATCCGGCTTCTTCGGCAGTGGTAAATCACATTTCCTGAAAATACTTTCTTATCTACTGGCAAACAAAGAAGTTGACGGGAAGAAAGCCATTGATTATTTCATTGATGATCAAAAGATCGTTGACCCCATGGTATTGGCTGACATGAGACTGGCTGCCAGCGTTCCTGCCGATGTTATTTTGTTTAATATTGACTCCAAAAGCGAAATGACCGGCAAACAGTCCAAAGATGCAATCGTTTCAGTATTTCTAAAAGTATTTAATGAAATGCAAGGTTACTGCGGGTCTATACCAGCCCTGGCAGATCTTGAAAGACAGCTGGACGAAAAAGGCCGCTATGAAGAATTTAAAACAATGTTTAAAAACAATTTCGATGAACTATGGGAAGAAGCCCGTTATAAATTTGATTTCAGGCAGGATTATGTAGTAGAAGTTCTGGCAGCAATGGACTTTATGAGTGAAGCTGCTGCCCGGAACTGGTGTGAAAAAGCTATTGAACCATATAACATCAGCATTGAAGATTTCGCCCGAATGATAAAAAAGTATCTTGAAACCAAAGGGGAAAACCACCACATAGTATTCCTGGTCGATGAGATCGGTCAATACATAGGGGATGATTCCCAATTAATGCTGAATCTGCAAACCGTAACTGAAGATCTGGGAACAGCTTGCCAGGGCAAAGTTTGGATAGTGGTGACCAGTCAACAGGATATAGACGCAGTTACCAGAACCAAGGGCAATGACTTTTCGAAAATCCAGGGGCGTTTTGATACCCGTTTATCCCTTTCTTCAGCCAATGTTGACGAAGTTATCAAAAAAAGGATACTTGCGAAAAATACCACTGCTGAACAGACTTTAAAAATACTGTACGAACAAAAATCCACCATCATCAGAAATCTGATCGTATTTACCGATGAAGCAGAAAAAAAGCTATACGAAGATGATTTGGATTTTGTCGCGGTATATCCCTTTGTCCCTTATCAGTTCAACCTTTTGGCCAGTGTATTGACTTCCATCAGGACTCATGGTGCTTCCGGCAAACATTTATCTGAAGGCGAGCGTTCCATGCTGGCACTTTTTAAGGAATCGGCAGTAAAATTGATGGACAATCCTGCCGGTACGATTATCCCCTTCAATGTATTCTACGATGCCTTGCACCAATTTTTAGACCACAGTCATAAGGGTGTTATTATTCGTGCCCTGGATAACAGCTATATCAACCCAGATAAAAAGGAAGAATGCTTTAATGTAAATGTTTTAAAAACCCTGTTCCTGATTAAATATGTCAAAGAAATAACCGGCAGTATAGAAAACATTACTAGCCTGATGATAACAGCAATAGATACTGACAGGATCGAACTGAAAAAACAGGTTGAAGAAGCATTAAAAACATTAGTGCGACAGACACTGGTGCAGAAAAACGGCGATATCTATGTGTTTTTAACTGATGAAGAACAGGAAATAAATAGGGAGATCAACAATCAGAATGTTGAAATGGCTGAAGTTATAAACAAAGTGTCCCAATTGATATTTGAGGATATTTTCACTGAAAAAAAATACAGGTATCCTGCGTTTGGCGGCAGATATAGCTTTGCCTTCAATCAGATCGTTGATGATCGTCCCTATAAGACAAATCAAAACCATGACATCGGTATCAGGGTATTAACACCTAATTCTGATTATGGGACAGAAGAAATCACTTTACGCATGATTTCGGGACAGGGCAAAGAGGTATTGGTAGTCTTGCCCAATGACTCAACTTTTTTAGAGGAAATTCGCAGTGCATTAAAAATTGAAAAATATCTGCGTTTAACTACTTCCAGCCGACTGGCGAAATTTGAACAAATTAAAGAAGCAAAGCGGTCGGAAATGCGGGATCGCAACGGGAATGCCAAATTGTTCCTCATTGAAGCCATGAAAAACGCTGACATCTATGTCAATGGTGATAAAGTTCAGAATGGAGCCAGAGATGCTGCAGCCAAAATTAACAATGCTCTGGGCAGCCTGGTTGCAGTGGTGTACCATAAACTGCCCTATATAGATACCGCCATGAACGAAGATAATATCCGCCAGTTGTTTGAAACTTCAGCACAGCAGACTTTGGTATTGGAAGGAGATATTGAGCCCAATATTCATGCTTTAAATGATATGCGAAGTTTTATTGAGAGTAATTCCTCAGTACATATGAAAACCTCCATGAAAAGCCTTGCAGATCGTTTTATGAAGGCACCTTACGGCTTTGTGGAAGATGATGTGGAATGGCTGGCAGCTAAATTATTCAAGGATGGGGATGTTGCTTTTACCGTCAGCGGCAGCAGTATAACTTTGCTTAACAAATCTGCAGACGAAATCATTCGTTATATAACCAAAAAGGAATATGCAGAAAAACTATTGTTAGAGCGGCGGGAAAAAGCCAACGAAACTCAGAAAAAGATTGTGCGGGAAATCATGAAGGAATTATTTAACACCTCCAGTGTTAATGATGACGATGATTCGATGATGGGCAGTTTCCAGACTTACAGCCAAAAGATGCTAAATGATCTGGAAAAGTTGGAAATAATGTATCAAAGCAAGGCATTTCCGGGGAAGAATATCGTGGCTGCCGGCAAAGAATTACTCAGGCATGTGATTCAAACACAATCTTCCACGGAGTTTTATAATAAGCTGGCAGAAAAACGGGAGGATTATCTTGATTTTGCCGAGGATTATGATCCGGTAAAATCCTTTTTTGCCGGTGAACAGAAAACCATATTCGGCAATGCAATCGACCAGATGAATATTTATGACGACAGCAAGACCTTTATTGTAGATGAAGAAGTAGAGAATGCCGCAAAAGAAATAAAAGCTATATTAAACAAAGATATGCCTTATGGTGATATTCCGAAATTGCCGGGACTCCTTGACCGATTCAATGCAGCCTATACGAAAGTAAGAAACGATATGGAAACTCCGGTGATGGAAGCTATTGATGATGCCAAAGCCAGAGTCTTTGAAGTTCTTGACACCAAATCATATAAGGAAGATTTTTACGACCGCTATATCCATCAATTTAAGGAAATTCACGATAAAGCCGCCAATTGCAAAAACATTGCATCCTTACAGAATATCAAGGCAGAAGCAGATGCCTTAAAAATAAGGCTGCTTAATGAAATGAACAAAAAAGATGAACAAATCGCAAAGGACAAAATAAACGAAAATGGTTCTTCCTATGGTAATGGAAATGAAAAAGATCCAACACCCCAGCCCAAGCCTGTAAGCAGTAGGAACATCAGCATAAAGGATCTGAATTTATCGAATTCTTGGCGGGTCGAGACGGAAGAAGATCTGGATAAGTATATAGCTGTACTGAAAGAAAGAATACTCAAGGAACTTGAAAAAGATGTTATCGTCAATATCGAGTTTTAGGTTATTAAGGAGGTTATCATGTATAGACTAGAGGCGTTTAAATCCGGAACATATAGAGAACAAGGGGATTTTAAGTCTTTTTGCCCATCTTGCATAAATCAGATGTGGATTTGGGAGGATCCTGAACTGAATTATCTCTTGGCAGAAGCTAATAAGGAACTTGGTGGGCTTAATACTTACTCAGAACTAATACCCGATATAGATATTTATATAAGGATGCATATTCAGACAGAGGCTAACAAATCCAATAAGATTGAAGGCACTAACACTTCAATTGAAGAGGATATGATGAGCCGCGAGGATGTTTTGCCCGAAAAGCGAGATGATCATCAAGAGGTTAATAACTATATAAATGCTATGAATCATGGGTTAAAAAGAATTGAAGATGGATTTCCATTAACCAGTCGGTTAATGAGAGAAATGCATGACATCCTTATGCAGGGCGTTCGTGGAGAACACAAAACACCCGGTGAGTTCAGAAAATCCCAAAACTTCATTGGTGGCAATGCGCCTTCAAATGCTATATATGTTCCTCCGGCAGTAATAGATATGCCAGATCTCATAAGCGATTTGGATAAGTTTATCAATATAGTAGATGGAATGCCCGAACTTATTAAAATTGCCATGATACATTATCAGTTTGAATCGATACATCCGTTCCTTGACGGAAACGGACGCATTGGCCGTCTTATTATACCGCTGTATCTGTTATCAAAGAAAGAATTAGAAAAGCCTTGTTTTTATATAAGTGATTATTTTGAGAGAAACCGAATGCAGTACTATGATTACTTACAGAATGTGAGAAATAAAAATGATATGATAGCATGGATTAAATTCTTTCTCAATGCTTCGATTGAAACCGCCAAATCTGCTAAGAATAAATTTAAAAACGCAGTAAAACAGGCTGACGAATACAATCAGTATTTGATTTCAAAAAAAGCCTCCTCAGATAGTTTGCAGAGAATTATAACAGTTATGTATAGCCAACCTGTTGCCAACATTAACCGATTAAGCGATTTGACCGAATTAACAGTACAAGCTGTTAATAATACAGTCAAGATATTATGCGAGGACAAGATTTTAACTGAATTAACAGGCAATAAAAGAAATAGAGTTTTTGCATTAGCGGATTATATCAATGTTTTTAGATAATTCTTATTAAACAAGATGTACAAAGAGTTGATTAAAAAATCTGTTATTAAACGAAAAACCATTTTGCTTTAATAAGCAACATAGGTAATCAACCAAAATGCATTTTACTTCAATAAGCAACATATGTAATCAACTGCAAACAACTAGCATGACATTGCATTGTTAATACTGATGAATTAGCAATAGCGGAATTTTAAATAGGTAAAAAATCAATTCGGGGGAAGAATCAAATGAATAAAACAGCCATTAAAAGCTATGCAATATGGGCCAGAAACAAGCTTATCGCAGATATTACATACAAAGCCGGACTGCTGGGCATTACGGAAAAAGAAATCAAAAACCCGCTTTCAAAGTCAACCAAAGATGTCCAGTTCTTTGATATCGGCACCATAGATCCATATTCCATTGCCGGCGTAGAAATTGAACAGCGCAGGAAACTGGCAGAATTGATCCAGCAAAAAGCCCGGCAATCAGATTACAAAACAGCTTATAAAAGCGTGATCGAAGAAGTTGCCTATACCTGGTTCAACCGTCTTATTGCCATTCGTTTCATGGAAGTCAATGACTATCTTCCCTCCCGGGTAAGGGTGCTGTCTTCGGAAAGCAGCAACAAAATAGAACCAGATCTGGTGACCTCTCCCTTTGATGCCGGTCTGGATTATTCACCTTATGAAAAAGACCGCATCATCCAGTTAAAAAACGATAATTTATTAGATGAACTATTTCGCATGCTTTTTATTAAACAATGCAATGCCTTAAATGCCATCCTGCCGGAATTATTTGAAAAGACCAATGACTATACTGAACTTTTGATGAATGTATCTTTCACCGATAAAGACGGTGTAGTCTACCGATTGGTGCAAGACATTCCGGAAGAGGATTTCAATGTTGAAAAAGAAGGCCAGGTGGAAATCATAGGCTGGCTGTATCAGTATTATAATACCGAACCGAAACAGGAAGTATTTGATGGTCTGAAGAAAAACATTAAAATAACCCGGGAAAAGATTCCCGCTGCCACCCAGCTATTCACCCCCCACTGGATCGTCCGCTATATAGTGGAAAACAGTCTGGGACGCTTATGGCTGGAAAGCAGCAGGGCAAAAGCCGGTTTATCAGATGAAAACCTGAACGCAAGTCATTTTGGCTGGAAGTATTATATCGAAGAGGCCCAGCAGGAACCGGAAGTGGAAACCAGGCTTAAAGAAATCAGGGCGAAAAACATCATCAATTCACCGGAAGATATAACTTTTATAGACCCCTGTATGGGCAGCGGACATATTCTTATTTATGCCTTCGAGGTTTTAATGCAAATCTATGCAAGCGAAGGTTATGCCCCCCGGGATGCAGCTAAATTGATACTGGAAAAGAATCTATACGGCTTGGATATTGATAAAAGGGCCTACCAGTTAGCTTATTTCTCCCTGATGATGAAAGGCAGGAGTTACAACCGCAGGCTTTTAAACGAAGGGATAAGACCCCAGGTTTATCATCCCGAAGGATATCCCGAAGGGGAAGAATTCGGTTCACTAATAAAGGTGGACACCCTTCCTGCAAAGCCAAAGGAACCAGAAGAAATAGAACTATTCACCGAAGACTATGAAACCGCACTAAACACCTGGAATTTCAAAAGACTATTGCATCAGAAATATGATGTGGTGGTGACCAATCCGCCGTATATGGGTGGCAAGGGGCAAAGCAATAAAATAACGGAGTTTTTAAAGAATGCTTACCCCGATACAAAAGCAGATACTTTTTCTGCTTTTATAGAACGATGTGGATACATGGGAAAACCAACAGGCTTTGTTGGTATGTTTACTCCGTATGTTTGGATGTTTATTCAAAGCTATGAAAAGCTTCGCTATATGCTATACGCAACAAAGGACATCATTTCACTAATACAGTTCGAGTATTCGGCATTTGAAGAGGCAACCGTTCCCGTCTGTACCTTTGTTATAAAAAATAGCAAAACTGGAATTACCGGAGAATATTTGCGGCTTGTGGACTTTCGTGGTGGAATGGAAGTACAGCGGTTAAAAACCCTTGAAGCTATAGCAAATCCAAAATGCGGTTATCGCTATACCGCCAACGTAGAAGACTTTGCTAAAATACCCGGTAGTCCTGTGGCGTATTGGGCGAGTGAGGCGATGTTAAGGGCTTTTGAGAATGGGAAACCTCTTGGAGATATTTCTAAGCCACGTGTTGGCCAAAATACTGGTGATAATTCGCGTTTCCTGCGACTATGGTTTGAAGTCAATGTGGAAAACATCTCATTTGGTTTAAAACAGGAGGAGCTAACATCAAAATATTATAAATGGTTGCCATATAATAAGGGAGGTAGTTACCGTAAATGGTATGGAAACCAAGAATTTATTGTGAACTGGGAGAATAACGGTGAAGAAATAAAAGATTTTGCTGTGATAAGAAACAACGGTAAACACTGGTCTCGTTACATACAAAATATTGGGAATATGTGCAAACAAGGAGTTACTTGGACTTTTATATCTAGTAGCAAATTTTCAACGCGATATTTACCCGAAGGTTTTATTTGTGATGTTGCAGGATCGGCCATTTTTTCGTCTCAACCACATATAGATTTTTTACAAGGGTTTCTAAACACCGAAACTTGTTTTCGCTTTCTTATGCTGATGAACCCCACGCTTAATTTTCAAGCGGGAAATGTGGCGGGACTTCCAATAATGAAAGAAGAAAGCCATGATGTTACTGTTTATGTTACTAGAAATATCTCGATTTCTCGAACCGACTGGGACTCCTTCGAAACCTCCTGGGATTTCCTTAAACATCCTTTAATTAATGATAGAGATAAGATTGAAGAAGCATATATAAACTGGCAGCAGTTTACCGAAACACAATTCACTCAGCTGAAAGCTAATGAAGAAGAACTCAATCGTATATTCATTGAAATCTACGGCTTGCAGGATGAATTAACACTGGAAGTTGATGATAAGGATGTCACCGTTGCCCGGGTCTATGATACCAGAGAAGACATTCCCGAAAGTATGAAAGGCAATAATTATGTACTGACCAAAAGCGATGTGATCAAATCTCTGGTGTCCTACGCAGTTGGCTGTATGTTCGGCCGTTATTCCCTTGATGCGGAGGGTCTTGCCTACGCAGGCGGGGAATGGGATATCAGCAAGTATGCCACATATATTCCTGATAAAGATAATATAATTCCTATCACCGATGAGGAGTATTTTGAGGATGATGTGGTGGGTTTATTTTGTGCATTTCTAAAAAAGGCTTATGGTGAGGAAACACTGGAAGAAAACCTGGACTTTATTGCTGAAGCATTGGGTAATAGGGGTGATACTTCCCGTGAAGTTATCCGTAATTATTTCCTGAAAGGCTTCTTCAAAGATCATGTAAAAACATATCAGAAACGCCCTATCTATTGGCTATTTGACGGTGGCAAAGCAGATGCATTCAAGGCATTAGTCTATATGCACCGTTATGATGCAGATACAATTGGAAGATTGCGTATAGATTACCTGCACAGGATGCAGCGGATTTACGAAAATGAAATAGATCGGATGCAGGAAATCATAGATAACAGCACTGACGGGCGCGAAGTAACTGCAGCAACGAAAAGAAAAGAGAAGCTAATCAAACAGTTGAAAGAGACCAAAGAATATGACGAAAAGATTGCCCATCTCGCCCTGGCCCGTATTGAAATAGACCTGGACGATGGAGTGAAAGTCAATTACGAGAAAGTCCAGACTGATAATGATGGCAATAAGCTGGCGGTTCTTGCTAGGATATGATTTGGAAAGGAAGGAGACCTGGTGGCGGAACTTAACCTAAAACAAATAACCGATAAACTGAATAGTGAATTTGCAGGGGATACCCGCAGACTAATTTTTTGGTATGATGACAAGGCTGAGTTTGCGGAGGATATCGATACATTGGAATTGGTTAATGCCGGGGTATATCATTTGAAGCCGGACAACCAGTTTTATACCAAATATTTTCTGGAAAGACAGGACCTTACCACCAATTACCTGATTTATGCCCCCTTTTCTAAACCCGCTGTCAGGGACAATCATCTGGAGGATATGCTGCTTTATTCCAAACAGTTTTTTGCTGACCGTGCTTCCTTACTCTGTGTTGACCTGGGCATAGACGAACAGTATAAGCCGATCATTCAGAAATACGCCAGGTTCTTCCAGGCCAAGGATAGAACCAGGCGGTTTTATAAGCTGGAAATAGAAAACTTTACCCGTGACACGATAGAAATAGCTTTGATGAGTGTACTATGCAGAACCAAAACGGCTTCTTTTGAGGAAGTGGTTCGGGCGATCCTTACTGATGGGGAAATAGCAGAAAATAAATACCTTATTGAATTTGAAAAGTTTGATCTATTACCAGTATTTTGGCGTTTGTGTGAAGTCCATTTTGGCTATAACGATGTGAAGCCCTCTCTGGAAAAACTATTACTTACCTTTTTTGTTACTTACACCTTCAGGCATATTCAAGGAGAACTGCCACAAGCCTGGCAGGGTTTTGTTGCATATAAATCCGGCAGTATTATTGCTTTTTTGGATAATCTGATGAATAACCTGCAATATAGAGATCGATATAATGAATTAGCTGATACTGTAGCAAAAACACTAAATGTTTCGGCTGTTCTGGGGACTTATCCGCCGGAAGCATTGCTGAATGGTGATAGTTTTACAGTAATTGATGAGTTGATTATTGGGTGGATCATGGAACGCCTGTTATCTCAGGATATGGGCGGTAAACTGAAAGATATGACCATACCCGAAGTTTGCCAGAAACGTAGTAAAATGCATTTTGGCAAAGAATATTGGTCAGAATATCAAATGCTGGAGAATGCCTATTATGTGATTCAAGGGGCTAATTATAGCTGCCCGGATGGTTTTAAAGAGATTATCAAGCAGTATCTTGCAGCGGACTATATATTTGATACTGCTTATCGATACTTTTATTACTGGTTCGATCAGCTTACCAGCAGCCACTTAAAATTCGAACAGCTGCGTGATTTGGTAGAGAATATCTATTCCAATAAATATTTATCCCAGATAATATCAAAATGGAATATGGGTATTTTGTCGGAGGAAGCAATAACGGCGCTGCCTTTGCAGAGAAAATTCTACTCAAAATATATCAGTAGATATAAGGACAGGGTTGTAGTCATTATTTCTGATGCACTGCGGTATGAAACAGGCAGATCATTATCATCCAAATTGCAGGATGATGCTAAATGTTCTGCCCAAATAGAGGCAATGCTTGGCGTACTGCCGACATATACCAGATTGGGCATGGCAGCACTTTTGCCCCATAAATCTTTGGAGATGACCGATGACTATAATGTGCTGGTGGATGGTTTGCCCTGTGATGATCTGAAACAACGGGAAAACATACTACAAAATCATTCGCCTAACAGTTGCAGCATCCAGTTCGATGATATCAAAGCGATGAAACGGGATGCTGTCCGCCAGTTTTTTACCGGTCAAGACATTATATACATATACCATAACCAGATCGATGCCCGGGGAGATAAACCTAATACTGAAAATGAAGTCTTTATTGCCTGCGAAGAAGCAATTGATGAGATCTATAATCTAATAAAACGGCTGACCGAAGATGTCAGTGCTACCCAGTATGTTGTTACCGCTGACCATGGTTTTATCTATAAGCGGGATAAGCTGCAGGAAAGTGATAAGATCGCAAATGTGGCTGGGAAAACAGCCTGGGTCAACCGGCGTTTCATTATATCTGATAAAGCCATAAATGAAGATGGTATCTGTTCCATTCCGCTGGGCAGGATTCTGGGGAATAATGACAGCAAGATTGTTTCTTTCCCGCTGAGTTCCAATGTGTTTAAAGTTGCAGGAGGAGGCCAGAATTATGTTCACGGGGGATCATCTCCGCAGGAAATGCTGATACCGGTAGTGCAGGTGAAAACTGAGAAAGGGCATAAAGAAACAAATCCCGTTCAGATAACCCTTGTCAGTATGATACAAAAAATCACCAACCTTATAACAACATTGGATTTCATTCAAAATGAACCGATCAGTGATACGGTCAAAGCTACCAGTTACAGGATCTTCTTTGTATCTGAGGAAAATGAGAAGATATCCAATGAAAATATTTTTGTGGCAGACCTGAGAGAAACTGATCCGCAAAAAAGAATTTTTCGGCTGCGGTTTAATTTCAAAAATAAACAGTATGACAAATCACAGCGTTATTATGTGGTGGCTTATGATGAAAAGAACGATATGGAAATATTAAGACATGCAGTGGTAATGGATATTGCCTTTGCTGATGACTTTGGATTTAATGTGTAAGGGTGGTGACGGTATGGATGGCGGTCAAGAGGATAACAAAACTGCACTGGACGAAAAGTTAATAGCCCATTTTTCGGGGAAGATAGTGCGTAAAGATCTTACCAAGAAAATTAAAGAAGGTGCTAATGTTCCGGTTTATGTCCTGGAATATCTATTGGGGATGTACTGTTCCACCACAGATGATGAAGAAATTGAAGCGGGCGTAAAAAATGTAAAGCAGATTTTAGCTGAGAACTATGTTCGCCCGGACGAGGCACAGAAAATCATATCCAAGCTGCGTGAAAGAGGCACATATACTGTTATTGATAAGGTTGCAGTAAAACTAAACTATGTGATGGATGTTTATGAATGTGAGTTTTCCAACCTGGGTCTCAGGGGCGTTCCCATAGCTGAAAGGTATGTATCAGAATTTGAACGCCTCTTATGCGGCGGCATCTGGTGCATTGTCCAGATGGAATATTTTTATGATGAAGCAGAAAAGAACCATATACCTTTCATTATCCGCAAGTTGACGCCCATCCAGATGCCCAATATAGATATTAATGAAGTTAAGGCTGCCAGAGTCAATTTTACAGCTGATGAATGGATCGATCTTGTTCTCAGGAGCACGGGGATGGAGCCCTCTCAATTCGATAAACGGGAAAAGTGGCTGCATCTGGCCAGACTCATCCCGCTAATAGAGAACAATTATAATTTGTGCGAACTCGGGCCCAGGGGGACTGGGAAATCCCATATTTATAAAGAAATCAGCCCTAATAGCATTTTAGTCTCCGGTGGTCAGACAACAGTGGCTAATCTATTTTATAATATGGCAAGTAAAACTGTGGGCCTGGTAGGAATGTGGGATTGTGTAGCCTTTGACGAAGTGGCAGGGATTAAATTTAAAGATCAGGACGGCGTGCAGATCATGAAGGACTATATGGCTTCCGGATCTTTTGCCCGGGGCAAAGAGGAAAAGAGTGCCTACGCTTCCATGGTGTTCGTGGGGAATATAAACCAAAGTGTGGATGTGATTTTAAAAACATCGCATTTATTTGAACCATTCCCTGAAGCAATGGCCAATGACACTGCTTTCCTTGACCGCATGCATTGCTACATTCCGGGTTGGGAGATACCAAAATACCGTCCGGAGTATTTTACCAATCAATATGGTTTTATAACTGACTATTTTGCAGAGGTCATGAGAGAATTGCGCAAGATATCCTATGCAGATGCCTATGAAAAATATTTTAAACTGGGCAATAATTTGAACCAGCGGGATGTTATTGCAGTCAAAAGAACAGTATCCGGTCTGGTGAAGCTGATTTATCCGGATGGTTCCTTTACCAAAGAAAATATTGAAGAAATACTGCGCTTTGCCCTGGAGATGCGCAGAAGAGTTAAAGAACAGCTTAAAAAAATAGGGGGCATGGAGTTTTATGATGTCAATTTCTCTTATATCGATAATGATACCTTCAATGAGGAATATGTATCTGTGTCAGAACAAAGCGGAGGCAAGCTGATACCGGAAGGGATGGGCAAGCCAGGACATATCTATACCGTTTCACATGGCAAGTCAGGAATGATAGGGGTCTTCAAACTGGAAACACAAATGACTGCCGGAACCGGAAAGTTTGACAAGACCGGAATCGGATCAGACCGCGATGCACGGGAATCGGTTGAAACAGCCTATCGTTATCTGAAGGCCAACGGCAGAAATATTAGTACCTCCATCAGTACAACGACCAGGGATTATCTGGTGCATGTGCAGGATCTTAATGGTATCGGCATGACAAAACGCTTGACATTGCCAACAGTTATAGCAATTTGTTCGGTGGCCTTAAATAAACCGGTACTGAGTAGTGCAGTGATTTTGGGTGACCTTAGTATTGGCGGTACGATTATCAAGGTTGAGGAACTGGCCAATACATTGCAGGTATGCCTGGACAGCGGTGCTAAAAAAGTATTGCTGCCAATGACTTCTGCGGTTGATCTGGGAACAGTGCCTTCAGAATTGATCAGCTGCTTCAGCCTTATCTTTTATCAGAGTGCTGAGGATGCTGTATATAAGGCACTTGGGGTAGAATGACGGGGGTGTGAAACTAAATCGACATTAACATTTCTGCCACAGCATTATCAGAAAACATTGGCAAAGCCTTTTTTACTCTGCGTGTGTTTTCTGCGGTGGGTGTCCGGCTGTAGGCTTTTCTCCCATCCTCATTCTTTCCATCCATTCATTGGCCTCCTCGAAAGTCTTAAATTTATAAACCCCCTTGGGGACAAATGTTTTATCTTGTCTTAAGTCCCACAACAACTTTAAATATTCACTCCACTCCTCAGAAAGCGGATTAGTGTCAGCAGGTTTCCTGCTTCCTACTGTTTTTTGTTTTGTCCAATCTTGCATGATGAACACCTCTAAAGCTAATATCTCCTTACTCCAATTATACTAGATAGGAGGACACATAATCACTAGCCGTTGTGTGAACCCCCTTGTTTTAGCGGTGGGGAGGTAAGCGACGGTGGGTGACTAACTGTTACCGCCAAGCTAAATAGTGCAGAAAGCTGAAGGTATTACTTTGTCTGAGTGCAATTAAGCTCGCTTAACAAGCCAATCTAAGGCATCTTTGGAGTCTATAAACCAAAGGTTACCCAGCTTTTTCGCATTCAGCTGTTTTCTCTTAATTGCTTGGATAACCCCCATCGCCGTTATATTTGCTAATAAAGCTAGATCCGTAACTGTTATAGTTTTTTCAGTGTGTATTTTGAGTTTAGCCCGGGATATATCCTGCAGCATAATCAATTTGCCAAATTGAGATTCTTGAGTTTCGTTAGACGCGCAAGCAAAATCAAGAAGCGGCGAGATGATTTTTAACGCATTACCCGCATCGGCTAAATAGCTGATATCATGCGAATTTTCGATGAACAGATATAATGTCTCAATGTTTTTGGATATTGTATTAATATAAATGGGCAAATTATCCGATAGTAAAGCATAAATACTATTTCGTGAATCGTTTGTATAGTCTGTATCCCCCAATAGGTAGCCATGGAGTTTCCCCATTCTTTTCAGAATAATATCGGCCAATATTCTTACTTCAGATGTAAGTTCTTCATAATTGATAGCCATAAAAATCACTTCCGTTTGTATTGTTAGTCATCTAAACAAAATTTATCATTTTAAATGGAATAATTCAAGTTGAAACACTTTTGTTTGCATGGTAAACTAAACACAAGGAGGTGTAATAAATGGCTAAAAAGATGAGAGGGAAGCAGATGGAGGTCATAATTACGAATCATTCCATAAAAAGATATAGAGAAAGAACTCAGGCATATGGCCAGACAGACGATGTTATAGAAGACAGATTAAGACAGGCAGTATTACGAGGCAGAAAAATAAAAGAACGGAGAGGAGATGCCTGGGAAGTTTACGGGGATGGCATTTATTTAATAGTGCACTACAAAACTGATCAAGCAAAAATCATAACCTGTCTGGGAAGTAAAGAGTATCGAAAATGGAGCCGCCGGCATGCCAGAGTTGCTTGACCAACGGAGGAGAAAGAATATGAAATATAATATTTTTTGTCAGGAATGTGGGGAGATGATGGAGTATGATGGAACCGAGAATTTCCCTTTGTGGTTTTTGGAAAATGAGCCTCCAGGTATAAGCAATAGCGAAAGAATAAAATTTAATTCTTACAAATGCACAACTTGTGGCTCTATACAATACTTTGAGTTTGGCGTTGAGCCGCCGCCAGAATACCTCAGGCCACCAATCAGAACTATAATCAAAGTAATCCAGGGAGGTAAACCACAGTGATTTTAGCCTTTTAAAGAAATAAGCAACGCAACTCAATGTTATTATGTTGCATTAAAAAAAGGGAAGCAAATATCGGATAATACATGGATACAGGCATAACAATAACAAGTCAGTAATAAAAACCAATCTGCGAATATCACTCAAACAGTAAAACTAATAGGATATATGACATTGGAATTGAAAACACCATGGAGGCAAAAATGAAACTTGTGCAACCGATCCGTGACAGAAAAAAGATAGAAGATATGAAGAAAATTCTCAAAGCAAATAGTTTAAGAGACCATTGTTTATTCATTTTGGGTATCAACTCCGGCTTGCGTATAAGTGATCTGCGTGGATTAAGGATATCTACCGTTACTGACGGTGAAAAGATAAAAGACAGAATTTTGCTGCGGGAACAGAAAACCGGCAAAGTCAAAGACTTTCCTATCGGTGCTTCTAGTGCCAAAGCTATAAAGGAGTATCTTGACTCCCTGCTTGAATACAATCTTGAAGACTATCTTTTCAAGTCCCGCAAAGGTAACGCCCCAATAAGTCGCGAACAGGCATGGAGGATAATGAGCGCAGCCGCTAAGTCCGTTGGCATAACAGAAGCCATCGGAACTCATAGTTTGCGTAAGACTTTCGGATATTGGGCATTTAAGGACGGTGTCGATATAACTCGGATCCAAAAACTACTTAACCACTCTTCCCCAGGAATTACACTGGCCTACATTGGCATCACCCGGGATGAACTGGATGATGTCTACTTGAACCTGAACCTGTAAAGCTTAAATAAAACATCATATTTGATATCACATGGGGCCATCTCAAACAATGAGGTGGCCCTTTTTATATTTACATCAAATGTTAAACTATGTAGACCAATCCCCCTGTTAGTTGGCGGGATCTTTTGCCGCCATGGGTTGAGGAGACAACGCTACTGTATATAGATTTTAACCATATAAAAAAATAAAATTTCAAATAATCCCTCCTATGCGGGGCCCGGTCTGATGACCGGGCCTTTTTTTATCACAAATTAGGAGGTGCTGCTAATGCAGTCAATTAACATTTACACGGTCGAACAGGTGGCAAAAAAGTTAATGGTTAGGAAAGGTTTTGTTTACGACTTAATTTACACAGGTCGCTTGACAGCTATTAGGTTAAGTGAAAGGAGATTCCGGATTTCGGAAGAAGCTTTAATTTCGTTTATCGAGAAGGAGGAAGCTGCTTATGCGCAGAATATATCCCAATATAGCAGTTATCAGTCCATCAAGGAGGTGGACTTAAATGCTTAGGAAACGGGGACAAAATACCTGGCAGATCATAATTTACTTGGGACGTAATCCAGACGGGAAAAGAAACCACTATTATGAAACTTTTTATGCACCACGCAAAAGCCTGGCGCAAGCCAGGGAGAATGAATTAAAACAGATCTTTGATAAAAGCAAATACGGGCCAAAAAAGAAAATTTCAAATGTTGGGGAGTTGCTGAATTTTTGGTTGGATAATTTAAGGGATTTAGGCATTGCCCAGGAGCGCACGATCGAGACTTACCAAGGTCATGTCAAAAAGCTAATTCCAGTTGTAGGTCATATAAATCTGTACTCTATTACAGCATTTGAAGTACAAGATGCGCTTAAAGATCAATATTCAAATCTATCGTCTCGTTCGCGTAAGAATATTTTCTCAACCCTGCGTAGTGCGTTGCGCAATGGTTTTGGCTGGGGGTTAACTTCGGTCGATGTCTCAACCGGCATAAGAATTCCCAGGGTCGAAACACCGGAGAAGCTAATATTAACATTTGAGCAATTAGAAAGGCTCCTACTGCAAAAAGATTACAAGCATTACTTGATCGTCCGGCTCTTAGTTGTTACAGGTGCACGATTAAGCGAAATCCTTGGATTGCGTTGGGCGGATATAAACTCCCAGAATGGGGAAATCAGTATTATAAAAACTGTAGATTCACGCAACCGCAAAATCAAGAACAAAACAAAAACTAAAGCTTCCAAGCGGAGGATCATACTTGATGCAGAAACATTGGAGTATCTAAGAATAAAAAGACAGTCTGCAAAAGTAGTTTCGCTGAAAGAGGAGGATAGACTGGTTTTTATTGCTGATGATGGAAAGCCAATGAGACATCGGGCGGTCGAATTAACACTGCAAAGAATGTTGAAGTCAGCAGGACTGCCGAAAATAGGAATACACAACCTCCGGCATAGTGTGCTCACCGGCATGAATGATATTGGGATTTCTCTAGCTGACATAATAGCCCTTTCCGGACACGCTAATATAAACAGCCTACAACCTTATATTCATCAAACAAAGACCGGGCTTAATATACTTGATACTGTTAACAGGCAGTCGGAAAGGCAGTCAAGTCAGCAGAAATAGCATTACACAGGTGTTTATAAAAAGGTGATTCGGTTCAAATCCTGTCATCCCGACCATTTGAAATGACGTAAACACCCAATACATCGGGGATACAAGGGCAGAGGAAAATAATGGAAGACCTGTACTAGGTAATATAAGTATCCCGTAGTAATGGGATTTGTTTATAGGCAGCCAACAAAGTGGCTAACAAATAAGCTAACAAAAATAGCGGGTGAGAAAGCCCGCTATTTCTATTTGAGAGTTTTGCATATTAGCTAGCCCAAGAAATATCGGGCTTTTTTAGGGGCAGAAAAAGGACTTCACCCCCCTTTTTGCCGAATTAGTAAGTGATAACCAAACTAACCGAAGGAGGAGAAGTCACTTATGAATATTCGACAAGGCCTGTCTCTTATACACATCT
>LSQX01209355.1_pt1 | contig 19462 bp, 16 predicted proteins | sample 654561 | NCBI WGS metagenome assembly LSQX01 (sample SAMN04489861, study PRJNA283612) | anaerobic digester metagenome | isolation source: 4 biogas reactors fed with cattle manure at either 37C or 55C with and... | place: Denmark: Kongens Lyngby | collected 2014
TCTTTTTCTCCCACTTTAGAAACTTTACTCTGCCATTGTTTTATCCTCTCTTCTAAAGAGAAAAGCTCATTTATCACCTCTTCCTGGGCGCTACAGATGACAAAATAAATAAACTCAGAAGAATGGTATTGGCAATATCTGCCGCTTTTCGAGAATTGTTATCTTTTGCTATTATCTTCAAAAAATTAGTATTTTTAACTACCTCTCTATTTAGCGCTTTCTGAAGGGAAAAGGGTCATGTCTTTGAGGATCCAGTTGAAGTTTCTCAATAACTTGGCTCAAAAAATAGGGATTTACTATCTGAAGGCGATAAGCCTCTTGCTGAGCACTTCCGCCTCATAAACCGGAGGAATGGCAAAGAAACTAAGGTATACGATATAGATGGACACATCAAAAGTTAGAGGTTATACTATAATTGTCTTAAAACCGCAAGCTGAGAGGACAGTTTCAATGCGGAATAGAAATGTCTCAGCCTGAGCTTGAGAGTTTCATTCAGTTCAGTAATGAGGTAACCATTATTACTCATATCATTTATCCTTCTTTTCCTTTTACTCTTTTTCCTTATTTGGAAACCTACCACCCTTTTTTAGATCGCTCTTTTTTCTGGAGCAAAGGCAGATGGTGGATAGCACTGGGCGAGAGAAAGGTGGAGATGGCTCAAGTAGCAGAAAAGGGAGATGGAAGAAATCCCTTTCTTGAGATAACTGTAGAGAGCGAAGAAACCGTAGAGGAAGTTTCTTCCATATTAGGTGTCAACGAAGACCCTCTTCCTTTTTACCAGTTAGGGGAAAAAGATCCGGTTATGAATGAAATCATAGAAGAATTTTATGGAGCACGGATTCCTCGCTCTCGAAGCTTATTTGAAGCAGCAGTAACTACTATTCTGGAGCAGCAAATTTCTATGAAAGTGGCCTCGGTTTTACGGAAGCGGTTCGTGGAAGAGTGGGGTCGAGGTCCCCTTTACAGAGAAGGAGAGGCGATTTTTGCTTTTCCAGCTTCCCGGGATATAGTTAAAACATCTCCTGAGGAGCTAAGAAAGATAGGAATGTCCGGTGCTAAAGCCCGAGCGATTCACCGATTGACTGAGATGATAGAAGAAAAGGAAATAGACCCGGAATTCTTGAAGACATTACCCTCCTCTCAGGTAGTTGATTTTTTAACTCATCTTCCAGGAATAGGAGCATGGAGCGCTCAGTTTATAGTGGCCCGGTGGATGCCGACTAATGACTGTTTTGCCCCCGGCGACCTGGGCCTGAGAAAGGCGATAGGTTTTTTCTACCAGGGAAGCGAGCATCCAGTCTCTACCGCAGATGCCCAGGAAATACTGAGGCGTTTTTCTCCCTATGAGCGCTGGGCAGGATGGTATCTCCTCATGGCCATAGAAAAAGAGAAAGGTTCTCCTTCCCGAGATAGCTCCTTTCAGATCATAGAAAAAATATGATGAACATATGAAAAGTGGCTTGAAAGATTTATTTCTCCATGCTAAATCTGGGGCAGAAAACTGGGGATGGCGAGTATTTACTGACCTTCTACCGGCATATTTTACCGAGGAACACTTTGAAAATCTTTATCGCCGAAAGCAAGACCCCTGGAATTATGAACACTCTGGCTTTGAGAGAGAAAAATACCTCAAAACTCTCCAGGCGATACCGGGGGAAGTGGAAACTATCTGGGAAATAGGATGTGGCGAGGGAGTTTTTACCCGGCTGCTTCTCGAAGAAGGAAAAAGAGTCGGGGGAGTAGATATTTCCTCTACTGCTCTTTCTCGAGCAAAAGAAAGGTTAAAAGATTTTGGCGATAAGGTATGCCTTCAAAAGCTCGATATTGTAAGAGAAGATATAGAGGGAAATTTTGACCTCATTCTTGCTTCAGAAATCTTATATTACTTAGGAGGAAAAGATATCCTTCAATCTCTGGAGGAAAAGTTTTTCCGTCATCTGCGACCCTATGGTTATCTTCTTCTCTGCCATTTTTATCCCTCGGGGAAAATTATCCACAATTTTTATGAAGAGAATCACCGATTCTACAAGGTGTTTGAAGAAATTACTTACCATCCCCACCGAGACTACATTATTACTCTCCTAAAGAGGAACGGATGACAATGCCATCATTTTTCTAGAATTACCATGCTCCAAGGGAGACGATCAAGTGCTAACTGAGGAGCAGAAGATCCAACGCTTAAAAAGAGAGCATCGGGAAAAGGAAGATGCTCAAAATCGAAGGTAAGGGTAACCACCCCGCTACCCCTCAAAACCACTGGAGAGTTAGAAAAATAATCTCCCTGAAGACGCACTACTTTCTTTCTATCAAAAAGCATATAGCTTTCCTGGAAAACCACTTCACCCTCACTGTATCCAATGAGATAAAAACGATAGCGTGCCTGAGGCGGAATACCCGAATCATGATGAAGTTTCAAAGAGACAGTGCTTCCTTCAAGCATTACATCTAATCCTCGGATGTCTCCTCCATTAATGATTCTGGGAAGAGTAAATTCCCCCTTTTCATCAGGAATAAAAACACTTTCCCCTTCTCTCAGATAATAGCTATTATCGATAGCATAGACCTCATTAGCTTTTACGAATGCCAGTAAGAATTCCCGAACTGCTTGCTGGCTCCGATATTGGTCAAGAGCTTTCTTTTTGTTGGCAATTTCTGTTTCATCTAATTCAAAGCCAACCCACTGGTGAGTGGACATAAGCTGAGAAGGAGGGGTGAAGCGAAGATGGGGTGTATATCCCCAAAGAGGTGGCCACTTTATCCGACCAAAATGAACCAGATAAAGATAAACTTTAGCGTCATCTATCCAGTCGGAACCTTTTTGACGCAACCGCTCTAATGCTTCTTTTACAAAATTATAAGTTGCCCAGTGGTCAGAATGAAGGTCAGAAGGATGAGGCAGGTAAATAATCTGGGGATGGAAAACCTCTAAAATGCTCTGAATATCCTGAATTACTTGCTCTCCATAATAAGGAGCAGAAAGAGTGTATCCGGATAGATAAGGCGATTTATCAGTTTTAGTATAAGGAGAACGATAGGCTTGGTCATCGCTTCGGTACATCCACCACATTTTTTCCATTCCCCGGTCTGGATAACCCAAAAAAATGACATTTTCCTTTTCCAGACCCAAAATGGCTGTTGCCTCCAGAGCTTCTTTTTGCCGGAGATACCCCAATTCCACTCCTCGGGGCAAATCTTCCGAGAGACCAGTCATTTCGTAATCATTCCCGAAACTATCGCCAGAAGTCACAAAAACTACTTTGACTATTTTCCCCTCACTCAGGGATTTCTGGATAGCTCCCCCGCAACTCAGGGTTTCATCATCAGGATGAGGAGCAAAGATAAGAACTCGCTCTGAATCATCAATTAATGGTTCAATAAGCTTGGTATAAACTTTGGAATAAACGTGAAAAAGAGGAGCAAATATCGAGTTAAAAGGAAGAATTTTAATTAGAAAGAAGCAACCGATCAAGATTCCAAGCACAGAGAGGGCAATTTTTGCCCATCGCCCTCTCTGGCTTTTTGCTCTTTTCCTCATAAATTACCAGTGTCAGTGTTTAGCATAGGAAAATTATAACACTTTAAAAAGTGAGATATGGCAAATTATTTGTTAGTATGCAGCTTAAAAAAATGAGCCGCTCTTCAATCTTACAAATAGCCCTCTACACTGCTGGCTCTTTGAGAGCGTATCCTTCCTTCCAGATTTGGCAATAAAATTTATCTAATAGGGTAAAACTTGCTATGAAGGGATACAATCCAAAGGCCGAAATCAGAAGCTAACACAGATAGGCTAAAAGCGTTATTAAAACACAAAAACATCCAACCAACACAAAAAGCGCGGGAATTTCGGCTTTTTAGATTATCTGGGATGTGACTCAATCTTTCCTGAAACTATCAGAGGAGGAAATAGGCTCATGAAAATGAATATCAGGTCTAAACTGACCATCATAAGCTTGATACCACTTGCACTGTTTATACTGTTAATTTTCGCTTACATAACGCCTTCTTTGAGAGACGTAGCCGAGAATGTGATGGAACACAGTTTATTAATGAAGCTGCAAGGCGATATGCATTCGGTGCATTTATTTGCCGAAAAACACTTTGGAGAGATAAAAATGGTGGATGGTGCTCTGGTGGATAAAGACGGCGTACCTCTCGAAGGCAGACACGATATGGTCGATGAGATAACCGATAAACTTGGTGTTGTAGCAACCGTGTTTGTGAGAGAAGGAAATGACTTCAGAAGAATCACCACCAGCATCAAGACTGCAGATGGCAATCGGGCAGTGGGAACCATGCTGGGCACTGATAGCGCAGCATATGAACCAGTAATGGCGAAAAATTTGTATATAGGCAAAGCAGAAATTTTAGGAGCGAACTATTACACTGCCTATGACCCCATCGTGGATAAGGGGGAAGTAGTGGGAATTCTCTTTATCGGTGTACCGACTGACGAGGCAGAAAGTATCGTCTCAAGCGGGATATCCGGTACCTCCCGGATGATAATCATCTTCTCTGTAGCAGCACTGATTGCGAGTATCATTATCATTTTCCTCCTGGGTAGCTCTATTTCCCATCCTGTTCAGGTAGCCACAAAACAAGCTGAGCTTCTGAGAGAAGGAAACCTCTCGGTGGAAATTCCAGCCCACCTTCTGAAGCGCAAAGACGAGCTGGGTCTCTTAGGTAGAGCTTTAAAAAACATGGCTGAGAAATGGCGGGAAGTGGTACAAAATGTCATCGGTGTTTCTTCTAAACTGGCTTCTTCTTCCGGAGAGCTCTCTTCCTCGGTAGAAGAGGTTTCCAAAGCCACTCAGGAGATTGCGAGAACTATGACTCAGGTGGCGGAGGGCTCCGTTCGCCAGGAAGAAGACCTACAACATTTAAGCGGAACTGTAGAGGGAATCAACAAGATGGCTCAAAACATCCGGGAGAAAACCCAGGAAAACGTGGAGCGCCTCGACACAGTGATGAAAGAGCGACTGAACGAAAACGCCACAGCACTAAAGCACATTCAAGAAGAAATTAAAAAAGCAACTCAATCAGGAGCTCAAGCTGGAGAAGAAGCCCAAAAAGGACAAGAACTTCTTGGCCTCCTCATGGAGGGAATTACTGCCATCTCCCGGGTAACCCAGGAAGTAGCAGAAAGTATCGCTGCCTTAGAAGGAAGATCTGAAGAAATCGGCAAAATCGTGGATGTAATTACGGAAATCACCGAACAGACCAATCTCCTGGCTTTAAATGCAGCGATTGAAGCCGCTCGAGCAGGAGAAGCAGGACGGGGATTTGCCGTAGTAGCAAATGAGGTGCGAGATTTAGCTGAAGATTCAGCTCAGGCAGCGCAGCAGATTGCCGGGCTTGTCGGAGAGATTCAAAGAGATACTCAACTGGCAGTCAAAAATATGGAGAGAGCTCAAGAAGAGGTAAAAGAAGGAACCGGTAAAGGGGAAACCGTAGCCCGGAGTTTTTCCCAGATTCTTAAGACCATTCAGGGAGTTGTCGAGAATATCAATCACATTGCCTCTTCTTCTCAGATTCTTGAGAAAGCACAAAAAGACCTTTTATCTACTCAAGAAGAAACCAATATCGCTACCAGTGAAGTGGCTAAAGCAGTAGAAGAAATCAGCTATTCCATTGGAGAAGCAACTGAACGGGTAAACTCTATAGTTGCCGTAGCAGAAGAAAATGCTGCTTCTTCAGAAGAGATTTCCGCTTCTACTGAAGAGCAAAGCGCATCGCTTGAGGAGATTACCTCAGCTGTGGAATCCTTAGCCCACATGGCGCAAGAACTCCAGATAATGGTGAGCCATTTCCAGGTATGAGAGCCCGACATGAAAAAATGAAAAAAGCCGGTTAGCTCAATTGAATCAGCACCAGCCCATCTCCCATGAAGGAGTCTCCAGAGTCTCTTGGGAAACCTATGGTTCTTATGGAGAATGTTTTCATGCCCTCTAATTATCACCATCTCCGGGAGTTAACCAAGATTTGCGAGAAGAGAAGCCTCATGGGCTGAAAAGATGAAAGAATTACTACTGAGAAAGCTAAAGATAGCAGTAAACATGCTCTGAAGCCAGAGACAATAAGTTCAAGTTCCTATCATCACCACTACGAGAGGTAGACCCGAACGGGGTAAAAAGAAACAGGGTAAGAATATACTTATTACCCAAAAGGCAACCACTATTTCCCCCTTCATTTCGGATTCTGAGTCAAGAGTTTCCAGCTGAGGTCATAGTTTTATAATAAGCCGCTGTAAAGGGATTTTATGCAAGTTAGCGAAAATATTTGTTTGACAAAAGCCAAACAGGGAGTTATAAATTATAAAATATGGTATTATATACACGATATAACATCATAACTGGAAGTAAATGGTGCTTTTTAAATCTGTTTTAGAAAAGGAGGTGACAAAAAGAATAGCAAATCGATTCAGAGGTTTTCTCAGTAAGCCTGACTTATAATTAAAAGAAAGAGGTGATTTTAAGCATGTCGAAAAGAATATCCAAGTTACTGGTGATAAGTGTTATTTGCGTGTTATTTTTAAGCCTTGGTAGCCAGGTTTTTGCTCAAAAACTTCCGGTGGTAGGAATTTCTACTGGTTCGTCAGGAACTTCTTGGCGAGACATCATGATAGCTGCTATGCAGGAAGTCGGCGATGAGTACAAGGCTGCAGGCAAAATTGCTGATTACAAGATAGTAAATAATATTGTTAACGGTGACGCCACAGAGCAGGCTAACATCCTTCGCGATTTTATATCCCAGGGAATGGATATAATTATGGTGAACCCCAACTCTCCCGATGCATTAAATGGAGTAATAAAAGAAGCCCAGGAAGAAGGTATTCTGGTTGTTTCTTTTGATGCCACGGTAACCGCTCCTGATGTTGTCAACATAACCCTGGACCATTATGCCTGGAATAAGAAAAATGTGGAATTCATTGCCTCCACTCTCCAGAAAGGGAACGCCGTTCAAATCTATGGTTTAGAAGGACATCCGGCAAACAATGAACGAATTAGAGCAACCTATGAGGTGCTTGCGAACTACCCTGATATCAAGTTGATTGCTGATACCTCAGGATACTGGGACCAGACCAAGGCTAAAGAAGTAGCCACCCAGATCATCGCTTCTGGCCAACAAATTGACGCGGTAATCACTCAAGATGGTATGGCATTTGGAATTCTTTCTGCCTTCCTAGATGCCAATAAGCTCCCTAAAGTTATGTATGGAGACCCAGGCACTGCTTTCTTTAAAGAATGGAAAAAATTAAGAGACCAGGGAGCCGATTTCAAGGCTTGCACTCAGCCCAATCCTCCCGGAATTGGTGGAACTGCTTTTCGCATAGCTCTGCAGCTTTATAACGGGAAAAATTTCAAGCCGGACATCTTGAAAGATAATACTTTCTATTATCAGGTTAGCATGTTCGTCACCGATGAAAACTTTGATGAGGCGTGGGAACTCCTGAAAGACAAACCAGACGACTATCTGTTAAGCGAAATTATGTCTGAAGAGGAAGTAGCAGCACTATTTGAATAAACGAGACAATTTACTCCTAATTCGAAGGGGTAAAGTGAGCTTCTATCCCTTCGAATTAGGAGTAAAGTAAGGAATCTGTTCAACTTTGTATTTACTATGGTGAGAGCTAACCGGTATGAATAGGAGACCAAAGAATATTAAAATGCAGAGAGACTGCCCTGCCAGCCCGAGGAAAAAGCACAAGTTCCAATGCTTTTTCTCTACTTTTTTTCTAAAATGCCAGGTCCTCTGGCGTGCCACACCCCAGGTGGAATCCACGTGAAAAAAAAGAGACTATCCTCTCAAGCAGGGGAAACAAAAAACGTAGAGAATGGCTAATTTTGGAGAGTGAGGGATAAAGTGTGATAGTCTTAGAAGCGATAGGAATTAAAAAGAATTTTGGAGGAGTAGTTGCTCTATCCAATGCCAATTTGCGCTGTTACCAGGGGAGAATCACCGGTCTTCTGGGAGCCAATGGTTCGGGTAAAAGCACTATGTCCAAAATTATCTGCGGTGTTTATCAAGCCGATGGGGGAGAGATAAAATATAAAGGTAGAACGGTGAGATACCGGAGTCCGAGCGAAGCTCGAAAAGATGGAATTGCCATGGTGTTTCAAAATCTCAGTCTGGTGGCAGATTTGACTGTCTGGCAAAATATCGTCCTGGGAAAAGAAGAAAGCAATGGTATATTTTTAAACAATGATAGTGCCAAAGAATTATCCAGAAAGATATTGGCTCAACTTCTTCCTGACCTAGACATCAACAAAAAAGTTTCCCAATTAAATCCAGGAGAAATGCAGATTGTAGAAATAGCCAAGGCTATTTCTCAAAATCCTCAACTCCTTATCCTAGATGAGCCCACCGCTGCCTTAGAGCAAGCCCAGGTTAAAAATCTTTTTGACTGCATGAGAGCTCTCGCTAAGGAAGGAGTAGCTATGATTTTTACTTCCCATCGCCTCTGGGAAGTAATGGAAATTTGCGACGATGTCACCATTTTCAGAAATGGTGAAAATGTAGCCACTATTGATTTTGAAAAAGATGAAAAAGATCCGGAAAAAATTATAAGCTATATTACTGGAGATACTCAAAAAACAAAAGTGGAGAAGAAGCACGTGGCGGTGACTGATGAAACAATTTTGAGTATAAAAAATTTAAATTATGGCAAGTCCCTGAAAAATGTGTCATTCGACCTGAAAAAAGGAGAAATACTGGGCATAGGAGGGCTTGCAGGGCAAGGACAGCTTGAGTTGATGCACGCTTTAGCTGGTGCTTTCCATAGTCTTCATTGCGACGCTGAGCTAAGAGGAAAGAAAATCAAACTAAATAGACCATTAAATGCCATAAAAGAGGGAATAGTGTTTGTCCCCGGAGATAAACAATTGGAAGGTCTTTTTTTGAAGCGCTCGGTATTATTTAATATGATTTTTCCTAAAATGGGTCTTCCTGGTCATCCTTCTTTTATCCCTTATGATGAATATCGGAGGGAATGCGAGGAGATAGTGGAGGTCCTTTCTATAAAAACGCCCACTGTTGATGTACCAGTAGAGAACTTATCAGGCGGAAATCAACAGAAAGTCGTGGTGGGAAAGTGGTTGCCCTTTGACATCAATGTTCTTTTGCTGGCTGATCCAGCAAAGGGGATTGATGTCGGAGCAAAAAGAGACTTGTATCAGTATATCGTGAATCAAGTGCAAGAAAAGAATACGAGTGTCATTCTTTATGCCAGCGATAATGAAGAGCTTGTAGAATACTGTGACAGGGTTCTCATCATGTACGAAGGGCAGATCGTTGCAAGTTTAGAAGGCGGAGATATAAACCAAGACACAATTATCGCCTGTTCTATGCGATTGAGATAAGGTGTGGTGAATAATGAATAAAAACAATCAAAATTCCTCAAGACCTGCTTTATCAAATTATGTTTTTCGTCCTGAATTTTCCAGCTTATTGATATTGATAGTCATGTTTACCATTACTGCCATTTTACAGGAAAATTTCTTTACCCTTAAATCCATAGTCAGAAACATAAACGCCTTTGCTCCATTGATACTTCTAGCGATGGGCGCTGCAGTAGTCATTATATCTGGTGGAATAGACCTTTCTGCTGGGTCGGCACTTTCTCTTTTTACCTGCGTGCTAACGACAGTTATGAAGAAATCTGATCCTATAACTGGAGTCTATGCTATCCTTGTCACTCTTGCCGTAGCAATTTTAGTGGGTGTAGTTAATGGCTTTGGTATTGGCTACTTGAGAATTCCCCCCGTTATTGTTACCTTTGCTACCTCTTACATATGGTTGGGAATTGGCCTTTTCTTGCGACCCACCCCGGGGGGAGAATCGGTTGAGTGGTTCAGGATATTCTATAACCCGGGAATGATAGAAGGAATTCATCCCTATATTAAGCAATTTGGCCGTGTTATCCCTCCTGCTTTGATTTTAATCTTAGCGGCCTGTCTTATATGGTTTATCGTTAGCAAAACCAGGATAGGAAGACATATCTACGCGGTGGGAAGCAATAGCGAGAGCGCTTATGCCAGTGGTATTAATACGGCAAAGGTGCAAATGCAAGCTTGCATTATCAATTCGATATTTATCTTTTTAGCTGCTCTGTTTTTTGTAGGACAAAATCAGTCCGGAGACGCAAGAATGGGTGACCCCCTGACCTTGAGGGCAATAGCCTCAGCAATTGTGGGAGGTGTAGCCATCAGCGGAGGAAAAGGAAGCGTTTACTTCGCCCTGGTAGGAGCTCTAATTCTTAATTTTGTGAACAAAATTATCTTCTTTGCTGATATTTCTACCGCCTACCAGACTCTGGTGTCAGGATTAATCGTGATTATTGCCATTGCTGCTCCCGTAGCCTATACCCTGTATAGTAAAGAATAATTTAAAGGAGAATAACGGTATGAATCTGGGTATATCAATGTTTTTTGAAAGATATAAAAAAATAATCGTGGCTTTTATCTTGATTGTGCTCCTTTTTGCATTGGGTGGAATAATAGTGCCCAACTTCTTGACCGTAGAACAAGTTTTGTTTACCTTAAAGCTGGCTTCATTCACCGCCCTGTTTGCCCTGTGTCAAATGATTGTAATTGCTGCTGGAGGTAGTGGTTTAGACTTATCTGTGGGGTATGCTGCTACTCTTACTGCTGTTCTCACCGCCAGCGTTATGGATGGCCAAAATGCCAATCTGGGAGCTGCTATTTTAATTGCTCTGGCTCTGGGAAGTGCCATAGGTTTAGCCAACGGAGCGCTGGTTTCTTTCCTGGAGCTTCCACCTCTCGTCGTAACCATGGCTATGGCTAACATTCTCCAGGGCATCGTAAACGCTTATACAGCAGGAAGAAATATTACCGGGAGACCTTCACCGATTCTGGCAACTCTCGCTGCCAAATCCACCGGTAAATTTCCTAACATCCTTTTTATCTTATTTACTATCACTGTTTTGGTTATGATTGTGCTTAATAAAACAAAGTGGGGTACGATTCTTTTTGGAGTAGGGTCTAATGAAACAACTGCATACCTGAGCGGTATTAACGTGAAAGCAGTAAGGTGCGTCGTTTTTGTAATTAGTGGAATACTGGCAAGCCTCACAGGGCTGCTATTGATTGGCAACATGGGAATTGCTTTTAAGGATATGGCCTCCAACTACGTTATGCCCAGTATTGCTGCGGTAGTGGTAGGTGGAGTGTCGCTCACCGGCGGAGATGGAAATTACATCGGAGTTATTTTGGGAGCTATCTTTTTACAGGCTTTAACCAACTTATTGATAGCATTTGGTCTGGGAGATGCTGGAAAATGGTTGGCATTCGGTATCGTGCTTTATGTTCTCCTTTCCTTTTATGCCAGCGACCGTCGTAGCCGATAAAATAGAACTATAAGGGGGTAACACCCCCTATGACCACGCAAGAAATCAAAAGCAAAATATAAAACAACAAAGACTACCGAGGGAGAAAAGTATCCCTCAGTGGGGAGTGCTCTTTTGTGAACCCGACTATAGGGGGAAACCAATCCCCTTATAACCCCCAGAAAAAGTGAAAAAAACAAAGACAACTGGAAGAAAAGATTTCCCAGCAAGATGGGAGCGTTTTCCCCCTTACGAACCCCTTTATCCCGACTTTGACACTTCACTTAGCTGAAACCCGCATCAAATCTATATTATTTAAATTAGAATATGTTATTTTGCCACTACACTCACTACCTTAAGTGGTCTACAGAGATAGTTCTTCTTTAGGGGTGATATTTTTAGGGGGTTTAATTTTGAAGAGTTTTAAGATTTTATTACTCAGTTCCGTTCCTTTGATTTTGAGTAAGAACTGTTGATTTTCAATTTCCACTTCAGCAAAATTCAGGGAGTTTAAGACTTCCCGAATTTCCTTTGGAGAAGCTTTCTCTTTCCCGCAAGGAATAGCAATTATAATAGGTTTTGCGGAATACTATAAAAACGCAAAAGATTAAAAATTACGCTGGAGGAAAAACGCTCCAGCGTTGAGGAAAGAAGAAACCTTCCTCAGTAAACCATCTCTAACGTAGACTGAAAAACTAGAACTAGCTATATGTCGGGGGAATTCCCCCAACATATCACTTTAATCTCCTTCTTTTATCCTTTTATGCTCTTCCCCTTTTTCCCCAGAAGTGATTAAATTGTATATATATAATAATTTTCTTAAACAGGAGGTAAACGTGTTTATTTTAATCGTTGGAGGAACTGAATTAGGAACTATTCCCGGACTTTCAGCAGCTGGTTCTAACCCAGAAGCGGTGGCATATACTGCTCCAGCTGATGCCGAAGTGCTCTGGAAAGGTAAACCTCAAATAATCGATGCTCTTCCCGTTGACCCGGAAGGACATCCCACCCCCGCTCTCATAAGTAGAGCGGCTTACCTGGAGGCTGGGTTTCCAGTGCTTATAGTGCGAGCAGGAACTCTTCTTCCCCCCACCGTTCCCTATGTGGAAACTGCCGCTTCTCCAGGGAGAGACCCCCGCCGGGGAAAAGCAGTAGAAGAAGCTTTTTCCCTCTGGGAAAAAGGAAAAATGTTAGGAGAAGAACTCTCTAAAACTCAAAACTGCCTGGTGATAGCCGAATCTTTACCCGGAGGAACCACCTCAGCTCTTTGTGTCCTTCGGGCTTTAGGATACAATGGAATGGTCTCCTCGGCCTTTCCCCATAACCCCATTCCCCTTAAAGAGAAAGTGTGGCAAGAGGTTAGCTCTTTTCAAGGTATTAGCTACGGTTCTTTGCAGGGAGCAGGATTAAAAGCAGTGGAGAGCTGTGGAGACCCCATGCAAGCGGTGGCAGGAGGATTGGTAGAAGGAGCTCTACCGGAATGCCAGGTGGTTTTAGCTGGAGGGACTCAAATGTTAGCAGTGAGTGCAGTGCTTCGCCATCAAGGTTATAATCGTCCCCTTTTTGTAGCTACCACCCGCTATGTAGTAGAAGATAAAAGCGCTCACGTCAAGGAGATAGCGCAAGAATTAGGGGTAGAAGTTTACTCTGCTCCTTTAGATTTTTCTCACTCCTCCTTCCCCGGACTTTCTGATTATGAGCGAGGATTCGTAAAAGAGGGAGTAGGAGCAGGAGGAGCAGTATGGTATGCAGAAAAACTGGGTATTCCGGTAAAAACTATTATTTCCCGGGTAGAGGAGCTCTACAAAAATTTTTCTCCTTGAAAATTTGTGATTAATAATTAATGGTAAATCATTAATGAAGAAGCGAAAAATATGGTGGGTTATTTTGCCTCTGTTTGCAGCAGCAGGAATATGGGTGGGGGGGAAATATTCATCATCTCGAGATTTTTACAGTATTTTACTGGAGACCCAGGACCAAATCATAGAATTGAAAGTTACTCCCCGGACAGAAAAAGTTATAACCCTGGAAGGGCCGCTGGGAGAAACGATAGTGAAGATAGAAGGAGGAAAGGTATGGGTTAGCTCCTCTCCCTGCCCGGATCACATTTGCATCGAGATGGGGAAAATTCCCGACAACGGAGGCTTTATCGCTTGCATACCCAATCGGATAATAATCAGAAAAAGGTGAGCTAGAATTTTCCCAGCTCTCCCGCAATGAAGTGATCCAGAACAATGGAAGCTGCTCCCAAAAGTGTGACATCTCTTCCCCATTTAGAATAGCGCAATTGGGGATTTACATATTCTCGGTAGAGCAGTCTTTCTTCCAGTACCTGATTGACCGTTCCAGCAATGAACTCCTGGGCCAGAGCTACTTCTCCTCCTATAACCGCCATCTCCGGGTCATAGAGGTTGATTAAATTTACCATTCCCACTCCCACGTATTGACCCAATTGATTGAGAATCTGCAAGGAAGTGTTATCTCCCATCCTTGCTCCTTCTAAAAGGTGGTGAAATTCTATTCCCCCCTGACGAGAAGAAATATCCCTTAAATAACTACTTTCTCCAAACCAGACAACCTCTTGCGCTTTTTTTAAGACATTGGGAATACTACAATAACTCTCTAAGCAACCGTAATTCCCGCACACACATCGAGGACCAAAAAGATTGACGCTGGTATGCCCTATTTCTCCTCCCTGACGATGATGACCACGATAAATTTTTCCGTCTATGAGAATTCCCGCCCCCACTCCCTCTCCCACCATAAAATAGACCATGTTCTGGGTTTCTCGAGCCTCTCCACTCCAGGTCTCATGCAGGCAGGCTGCATCAGCATCGTGCATCATAAAAATGGGAAGGTCATACTCCCTCAAATAAAATCGAAGATCCAGGGAGCGATGTTTCAAGAAAGTAGGATGAGCTAAAATAGTACAGGACTCAGCATCCACAGGGCCGGGTACACTGATACCGATTCCTAAAATAAGACGGAGAGACTGGGTAGCATACTCCAAAATGTGGATGAACTCCTTCTGAAGTTCTAAAAGAGCTATGTCGGTATTTTCTAATAGGCTGTAAGAAGAATCACAGCGGAAAAGAATGTTGGGACCCAGATCACAAAGGGCAATAGAGAAGCCTCGCCGGCTAAAGTTGATGGCGATGATGTAGAAAGCCTGGTCATTCACGGAAAGAAGAATGGGCTTTCTCCCCGCTTTGGTATCGGAAATACCCACTTCCTGTAAAAGATTGGCCGACAAAAGGTCGTTGACGATGTTCGTAATCGTAGGTTGAGTAAGACCAGTGATGCGTGCTAAATCAATCCGGGATAAAGGCCCTTTTTTCTTCAGTAAACGTAACACCAAAGAGCGATTTTTAACTTTTACGTCGGAGAGATTATCTCCTACCCATAAATTACTCAAGAACTTCCCCTTTAACATCTAATTTTCTTATTCTTAAATATGTTACAGCAATATGGGTCATTTGTCATCAATCTTTCCTTTTTAACTCTTCCATTTTTCTCTACCTGTGACATATGTTTTTATATATAATTCTCTTCATTGCCGTGAAATCCCAAACATATGGAAAGCATCTAAAATTTCTCAACCCATCTTCTTTCGACATACCAAAAGGAACAAAAAACCATATTAAACATTGTTATCCTCAGGGCGTTGCGATAGCTAAAGCAGGCTCTACCGGTGATGCCTGAAATCCTTATCACTCTGAGGCGAGTATTGCCTCCTATATAGAGGTGATAAACACTACGCTTGCAGGAAAGTCAGTATAGCCAGAATTTATAAACACATCCCTTTTCTGAAGACTTTGCTGGAAGACGCTCCCCTGCTTGCAAGCTGAGTGGGGAGCGTCTTTGTTTTATAGCTTCCCGCACATTACACAGACTTATAGATCCTCCGGCTTTATAGAATAAGCCGGCGGCATCTCTGGTGTGAAGGCCATGTATGGTGGCACTGGATAGACGGAGAAACCTCCCTTCGCCGTGAATTCCAGGTTGTCCACGAGCTTATCACGGAAAAGAGCATAAGGTGCTGCATAGACAAGCTCATGGTGCTGTGTGCCACCGAAGATTCTGTCACCAGCACAGGGGAAACCCACCGTGGGTTTACCAGTCCCTTTGGCAAATCCTATAGCAGAACACATAGCCCCTTCAGCTACCGTATCAGCCGTGGTCTTTTCTCCGGTGTCATAAGCGTTGGCATGAATGAAACGCATCATCTGGGCAGGATTGCCGTAGACCACCACCACGTCAGGCTCCTCGGTGAATGTTTCCAGCGGGGAGATAAATACTCCAGCGTACTTCTTACCATCGTCTCCCAGCCTGTATACGTTTGCCATGAACTTCTTCGCCGCTTCCTGATCTTTGCAATAAGCACCCACGGCAGCTTTCCCGGATAGGATAGCCTCAGGTGTCTGAATTAATCCCAGGCATGCCGCCCCGAAGGCACATACCATTTTCTCTGGAACGCCGCTATGGCCCATTTTCTGGTATCGCGCCATACAGACCAGTTGACAGATGTTGAGTTTGAACGGAAGCGGCTTTTTAGGCAAATCTTCTTCCCGAGTGTAAAATTTTACCCCTACCGGGAACGTATCCAGCCGCAACAATTGGTCTAGCTTCTGAGATATTTCTTTTGGTCCCATAGAAAACTCCTCCTTCTTAACAAACGATTTATAAATGATAGCAAACACTTATTTCTGCCATAATTTCATAAGCTTTCTGCCCCGGAGATTGAAAAGCTCACCATTAAAGTAATTCCACCGCATCACACAAAGAGTATTAAAGCTTGCTTAAATCATTTTACCAAGATGGATTGAACTTGACAAGAAAACAGAGATGAAAGGAGACCGGCTATTTTTTGGGAAGGAAAGGCAACATCTCTATAGTTCAGTTCTATTCTACTAATAAAGCAATTTTAGTAATATTAGTGTAACCATTGACCTATAAGCGGTACAGCGAGTGATAAGGTTGTATAAAGAAAAAATATGAGTTATTATATCCTCGGAGATGAGAGCTATGGAAGAGCGAGAAATAGAAGGACTTCGCGCCCAGCTTTTGGAGTTGAATAAAAAGATAAAATTAGTTCTCAAGCGAGAACGTGATACCACTCGAGACTATAACCCATTGAGCGAATCAAGAGATGAAGCAGACTTGGGAAGTGCCACTGTAGATCTGGCTCTCCAGATGTCTTCCCAGAAAACCCTTCTTGAGATGCTGAGGTTGGTGGAGAAGGCTTTGAAAAAGATAGAGTCGGGAAATTATGGTCTTTGCGAGTTGTGTAAGAGGGAAATATCTATTCAGCGGTTGAAAACGATTCCCTATGCTCTCTATTGTGTGGAATGCCAGTCCAGGATGGAGAATAAAAAATAGGGTGAGTGTTTGACTTATTGAGACATACACTCACCCTACCGGGGAAATAAGTAGTGAGTCAGGTGTGACCCATTTTTTCCAGGTTCTTAAGCCTCTCCTCTATAACTAAGGGGAGACTCGAGTTAAGGTCAGGAGGATATTCTATCCCCCGATCAAACAATTGATAGTTGTATTCCACCAGATTAAAGCAGCTATTGAGCTTCTGTATTGCCTCTTCAACATCAAACGGTTTACAAGAAAATATGTCCACACTTAAGTAATTCCGAACCGGAAAAGTGTGAATACTGATGTGGCTTTCGGCAATTATCACTATACCTGATATCCCACTATCCAGGGGAGAACTGCTCTGATATTGGAAAACGTAGGGCGGTAGAACTTTGGTCATACCCATTTCCTCGGGAAACTCATCTAGGAACCTATGCACTTCGCCTAAGTTTCCAATAATCGAAGAGTCCTGACAATAACCATCAAGGATGAGATGCATCCCCACTTCCAGTATTTTCTCCACAGGTTGTCCCTCCCTTCTCCCTTCGAATTTTTTACTGGCCATTGGCTAAAAAGTACTAAAGAACAAAATATCTATCCCCACCAATTTAAGTGAGGATAGATATTTTTAACAAAAGCGATGGTCAGGAAAACAAATATTTGCTTCCCTGACCACGTCCCATTAAATCCTTAGAAACCAGAATCTAAGCCCAATAACCCTTTTCATCAGGTGCTCCCCTTTCGGATCAGCTTATCCGAAAACAAATTAATCAGGGGACACTCCCCCCTTAGGGAAGGGGCGCTTCCCTAATCTGGGTGTTAGCGGAGGGACAATGATATTATGGCGCAAAAAAGCACCTTTTAGTTAGCCCTCGATTTCCACCCCCTGGCAATTTTTATTACCTTACCTATTATATAATTAATTGAGAGTATGTCAATAATACAAAGAGACTGCTTTATAAATAATTTTACATTTCATAAAATATTGGGGTACAAAATAAGCAAATTTATCAATAGTTTACATTGAAAGACCTGGGGCTTGCGATGACGGGAGAAACCTACTCTCTAAAACTATGAGGTATTTTTTGAACAAACCCGAAAGACCTTGACAAAAAAACACAATGTAGTTAACCAAATAAAAGGAAAGATATTGAAAACTCTTAGAAAAAGTGGACATTATGCTTCTGGGTAAATGATAGCTGGAGAACTGGATGTCTCCGGAGTTGCAACCTGAAAGCATATTCGTGATTTAAAACAAGATGGTTCTATATTAGAATATTTGCCTAAAGGATATCACCAGATTCACTCCTTCCTTGTGAGTTCCCTGGTTTAGGGCAAAAGATATACTACTTTCGGGAAGTTAGCTCCACAGATGGGACAAGGGAACCATCTCACCGAGGATAAAAGAGGGAACAACAATAATTGCCGAGTCTCAAGGCCTGGGAGAAGAAGGTTAAAATTAGAAAATTCTTCGGTTTGGCCGCAGAGCCAAAATGGCCCAACGATTTCTCAATGGAGAAAAGAAGGTGTGTGGCATATTAGCAGAAATGAATGCTGAAACCGATGCTCTAAATTTCGTAAATCTGGAAAAAGGCATAAATACCAGGTGAAGCGATAACAAAAAGAGTCGATGGCTCTCTCACCCGGACATTTGCCGGTGATTGTATTCACTTATTGGAAAAATTAAAAAGGAAGGTGAAAAACGATAATGGCCACAGAGGAGAAATATATGAGAAAATGAGGTATGATTTTTATAGATGGCAGCATGGTTGAACATACCACTTTAGTTTTGGCTTTACCTGTATTGTGGGTCTTTTAGCCCAGATAGAGGTTTTTCTTTCTCGGTCAGACTCCCCCGCGGGCACTCGTTGGAAAGGCATAAGCTTGGCTATATAAATCAGGTCAGGCACTCTCGCCTTCCCTGATTTACCGGTTGGTAAGGAGGCACTGCTATCCTCGCCGACCCCACCGGGTTACTTTACAGGGTTTATTTTCGCTACCCTATCTGCGAGTTATTTCCTAAAAAAGCATGATATTGCCCTATTTAGTTTTATGCTCTTTGCCAATTTCTGGTTGAGTTTGTTTAAAGGAAAAACAGTTGGTTTTGCGCAATTTTTAACCATGGGAACTATTTCTTTTATAACTGGTAATATAGCCAGAGTTATCGCCAAAGCTGCAGGGAATCTGGACAAACTTATAATGGAGAGGTAGAAAATAGATGAACGAGCTGATATATTCCTTGAATATTCGCCCTCATCATTTCCTTTGTATACTGGGGTTTCGGGGGCTGGGCTATAGTGAGAAATTTGTGTCTAATATGGAGGAAGTAGCAAAAAAACTACGCTCTGACTTTACCTCCTTTATAACTTTAGTGCTGGAGTGTGATGCCATTTGTGCTGCTTGTCCTCACAACGTAGAAGGTAAATGCCTGAAAAGTGATGTTTCTGAAGTAGAAGTTGCAGCTATGGACACAAAATGCCTGCAAAAACTGGGATTCAAAGCCGGAGATTCAGTATCGGCTGATGAAGTCTGGAAGAGAGTAAAAGAAAGAATAACGCTTGAGGATATAAAAGAGATTTGCCGGGATTGTGAATGGTGGGAACTAAAATATTGCCTTGAGGGCCTGAAAAAGCTAAAAATTTCTTAACTGCTCAGGCTTAAAACTCCAAAAAGGTTCATATTGATATATCTAACACTTCTACTGAGAGATGCTTTTCCCACCAGTAGTATTTTTTATATTTCTACGTTTTTTCCAGG
>LSQX01301675.1_pt1 | contig 19460 bp, 15 predicted proteins | sample 654561 | NCBI WGS metagenome assembly LSQX01 (sample SAMN04489861, study PRJNA283612) | anaerobic digester metagenome | isolation source: 4 biogas reactors fed with cattle manure at either 37C or 55C with and... | place: Denmark: Kongens Lyngby | collected 2014
CGTTGTTTAATTTTCAAGGTGCGCTCTGCAAAAAGCCTTGATTTCTCAAGCCTTTCGGCCCCTTTTGCTTGGGACCCCCGTTTGGGGTGCCTTGGTATCATAGCAAAGGCTTTTACCTTTGTCAACCGATTTGTACCTTTATTTTAAACTTTTTTTGCCTTTTCTTAAAACTATCTTACACCCGGCCGTGCGTTTAGTCTGTTGGTTCGCCACAGCACTACTTTTTTCTCTCTGCCTCAATATACATTATATATAGTGTGCGGACAAGGCCGTTTTCAAGCGCGATTATTATTTTTTAACATGCAAACATTCTTGTAAGATTGTTTGCATTGGAGTCTTTATATAAGGTATAATAGCATGAGTTATAATGGTAAAGTGTTGTTTGGAGATGAAAGTTTGTTTTCTTTAAAAAGTGAAAACACTAATAACCCTTTGGCTATAAAAGATGCCAGCTACTTGGATAATGCCGCCACCACCGCCCCTTGCCCGGAAGCCCTTGCCGCCATGGCAGAAGCTTTGCAATTTAACTGGGGCAACCCTTCTTCCCCCCATGAGCACGGTTATAGGGCAGAGCGCCTTTTGGAAGAATCCCGCCAAACCATAGCAAGTGCTTTAAACTGCAAGTCGGAAGAGCTTTATTTTACATCCGGCGGGACCGAAAGTAATAATATAGCCGTCTTTGGTGCCGCCCGCGCCCTAAAGCGGCGAGGCAAACGCATTGTTGTGTCGGGCATAGAGCATTCCAGCGTAGGTGACGCGGCCAAGGCCTTGCAAGAAGAAGGCTTTGAACTGCTTGTTTTAGAGCCGGATTCTTCCGGTATTATACCCTTGAACCGGCTTGAGGAAGCTATAGACGCCAAGACTGTTTTGGTAAGCCTGATGACTGCCAATAATGAAACCGGTGCTATTCAGCCCATTGAAAAAGTCAGGGCCTTGGTGGAAGCAGCGCAGGCACCCGCCCTCATTCACACCGATGCCGTGCAAACTTTTGGAAAAATGCGGCTCTCACCCCAAAAACTTGGGGTAGACCTAATGAGCGTCAGTGCCCACAAGCTCCACGGCCCCAAGGGCGTGGGTGCCCTCTATGTAAAAAAAGGCCTCAAGCTCCCCTCTCTCTTCTTTGGCGGGTCACAAGAAGGGCGACTTCGCCCCGGTACCCAACCCCTGCCGGCAATTGCCGGTTTTGCCGCAGCAGTTAAGGCCTTGCCCGACCCGGAATCGGAAGCTGCACGCCAGGCAACCCTGCGTGCCCGGCTGACCGAGAGCTTGGTTGAGCTTGACGGCCTTCACATCAACTCGCCCGAAAACGCTCTGCCCGGGCTTATTAATTTTTCCCTAATCGGTTACTTTTCGGACCATATCATCAACCACCTGTCCGGCCTAAAGGTTTACATTTCGGGGGGTTCCGCCTGTGCCAAGGGTGAAAAAAGCAAGGTACTGGCTCAAATGGGTTTAAGCCAAGAGCTTATAAAAAGCGCCGTGCGCGTGTCATTCTCACGCTTCACCCAAAACCGTGATATTGACAATTTGCTCGAAGGCCTAAAATCCGTTAAGGAAAACCTGCTCAAGTATTAATTTTGGGAGAATAATTATAGATGAAAGAAATCATTTTATTAAAAAGCGGTGAGTTGGCTCTCAAGGGCCTAAACAGGCGAAATTTTGAAGATTTACTCATGAAAAACATGAGACGCCGCCTAAAAGACTTGGGGTCTTTTAAAGTCACAACGGCCCAATCCACTTTCACCGTCGAACCTTTGGAAGAAGGCCTTGATTTGGACCTTGCTTTTGAGCGCCTTTCTCGTGTGTTTGGCATTTCCGCCCTTTCACGGGCGGCCGCGGTTGCCAAAGATATAAATGCAATTTTCGAAGCTACCGGCCCCTACCTTGCAGACAGCCTCAAAGCCGCTTCAACCTTCAAGGTTGAGGCCAAGCGGGCCGACAAAAACTTTCCGCTCAAATCGCCTGAAATTTGTTCTCAACTGGGTTCTAAAATTTTGCAAGACTTCCCCCACCTTAAGGTGGATGTCAGGCAACCCGATTTAACAATAAATGTAGAAGTGCGTGACAAATACGCCTTCATTCGCGGCAACCAAACCAAAGGGGCGGGCGGCTTGCCCGTCGGCTCTTCCGGCAGGGCGGCCCTGCTGATTTCAGGTGGGATTGACAGCCCCGTAGCCGCTTGGATGATGGCAAAGCGCGGTCTGGAACTTGTAGCTGTTCACTTTGCCTCCCCACCCTACACCGGCCCCCAAGCCGAAGCCAAGGTTCACGATTTGCTAAAAAAAGTTGCGGCTTACAGCGGTCGCATAGCTCTTTTTACGATACCTTTTACCAAAATCCAAGAAGAGATAAGCAAAAATTGCCCCCAAGAGCTTTTTACTGTTATTATGCGTAGGTTCATGATGAAAATCGCAGTCGAGATAGCTGAAAAAGAAGATTGTAAGGCCCTTATAACCGGTGAAAGCCTTGCCCAGGTTGCCAGCCAGACCATTCAAGCACTGGCCTGCACGGACGACGCTTCCACCCTACCCGTTTTTAGGCCGCTTATAGGCATGGACAAGGAGGATGTTATTAAGATTTCAAGAAAAATTGAAACTTTTGATATTTCCATCCGCCCTTATGAAGACTGTTGCACCATCTTCACCCCCAAACGCCCGCGCACTCGTCCCGTTTTAAAGTTTGTTAAAGCAGCCGAAAGCGTGCTCGATATTCCGGCTTTAGTGGTAGAAGCTCTTGAAGGTGCACAATTAATGATTATAAGATAAAGCGAAAGGTTTGTTTATATGCCTGTGTGTGAATTGATATCGGTTGGTACCGAGTTGCTTTTGGGTGAAATACTCAACACCAATGCCAGGTTTTTATCTCTGGAGTTGGCGGCTATGGGTATATCTGTTTTAAGGCAGAGCACCGTGGGCGATAATCCCAAGCGCCTGGCACTGGCAATAGAAGAAGCCTTGAGCCGCAGTGACCTGGTCATAATCAGCGGTGGTTTGGGGCCCACGCCCGATGATATCACCAAGGAAGTTGCCTGCCGTGTTTTAGCTTGTGATTTGGTTTTGTCAGAAGAAATTTCAGAAGATTTGAAAGCTTTTTTCTCTGCTCGCGGGCTTGATATGCCAAAGACCAATGAAAAACAGGCCCTGGTCCCCAAGGGTGCAAAAGTCTTTAAAAACCCCAAGGGCACCGCTCCCGGCCTGGCTTATGAAAAAGACGGAAAGTGTTTGATTATGCTCCCCGGCCCGCCGCGCGAAATGGAACCCATGTTTTTAGAGAGCGTCAAACCCTTTTTATCCAAATACTCCGATCAAATTATCTTATCGCATACCCTACGCACCTTCGGCATAGGCGAAAGTGCCATGGCGGAACTGGCCGGCGAACTTTTAAACGGAACCAATCCTACCGTAGCCCCCTACGCCAAGGACGGCGAGGCCCTTTTAAGGGTGACGGCAAGGGCAGAAAGTTTAGAAAAGGCCGAGGCCCTCTGCAAACCTGTTTTGGATAGTTTGCAAAAAAAACTGGCACCTTATGTTTATGGGATAGATGTGGAAAACTTACAAAGCCAACTGGTTTTGCTGTTGGAACAATCGGCCCTAAAGTTGGCAACAGCCGAATCTTGCACAGCGGGTTATTTGTCTAAAAAGATAACCGAGGTCCCCGGTGCTTCAAAAGTTTTTGAGTGCGGTATTGTCGCTTATTCGTCAGATATAAAGCAAAGCCTTTTGGCCGTTTCGGCGGATACCATAAAAACACACGGTTTGGTCAGCCCCGAAGTTGCCATTTCAATGGCAAAGGGCGCCAGGCACTTGGCCGCCGCTGACCTTGCGCTTGGCGTAACCGGCGTTGCCGGCCCCGGGCCCGACACGCAAGGCAACCCTGCCGGTTTGGCCTATATTGCCTTGGTCGCTGAAAATGATATTATAGTTGAAAAAGTTCAGACGGCCCGCAGTAACGACCGTGACTATAACCGTCGGATAATTTCATCAAGAGCCCTGAACATTGCCAGGCTATACTTACTTGAATTAAAAGCCAAAGTGAGGGAATAAGCTTGGATTTTTCCAAAAATAAGTATATACTTCTTTATATTTTGCTATGTTTTTTAATTGCCGCATCCGGGTTTTGGGCTTTTATAAGCGTCCGCCATGCCCTTGATTTGGGCCCCGACAGCCCGCCTTCGGAAGAGCAAGTTTTTAAATATGAGCCGCGGCCCCCGCTTCCGAAAGAATTAGAAGGCTTGAAGCAAGCCCTGCCCCCGACCGAATATCCGGCCGGTATGCTTGATAAATATAAAGAAATCTATGCAATCAATAAGGATGTTATCGGTTGGATTAAAATTAAGGGCACTTCAATCGACACCCTTATAACACAACACTCCAACAATAATTACTATTTGAGAACAGGCTTTTATAAAAAATACAATCGCTACGGCAATGCATATTTGGACTACCGAGCAGGTGTGGAAAACCTCAGCCAAAATTCCGTTATCTATGGCCACAGCGGGCGCGATGAAACACAAGTTTTCAGCGTTTTATTTGATTATTTGGACTATGATTTTTATATAAATAACCCTATAATTGAATTTGGCACCATTTATAAAGATTACAAGTGGAAGATTTTTTCGGTTTTTATATCATCGGTAGAAAAAAAAGATGATAAGGGTTATTTTTTCTATTACATAAACCCCACAATAAAACCCGAAAAGTTTCCCGGTTTTATCGACCAAATCAAACAATATTCTCGTTTTTATACAGAGCTTGACCTGAAAGAAGACGACAAGCTCCTGCAGCTTTCAACCTGCATTTATATGAATGACCTGCCTGGGCGTAGGGTAAATTCCCGCTTGGTAGTGGTCGCCAAGTTAATGGAAGAAGGCGAAAGCGAAGAGATTGACCCAAGTTTAGTTTTGGATAATCCGAATTTTCGCCGGCCTCAAGTCTGGTATAATCATTACAAGCAAAAGAATCCCTATGCAAACAGCCCCAATTGGCAACGATAATTATTAAGACGGAGGGACCGCTTTGCCAAATCAAAAAAATTCTTTTGATGAAAACCCAAGCCGGGGCAAGGAAGCTATTGGCAGATCCGGCGAAGATTTACGCGAAAAATACGGTTCAATTGAACCTGAACCCTCGTCCGAATGGGCGGCGGAGCCGCCAAGCAATCTCAACCAAGAGCTGGCCCAAACAATAGAAGAAATTTTTGATGATTCCGACCGGGCAACAACACCGCAAGGGCCTTCGGAAGGCCTGCCCTCTTTTGAAGAAAACTTTGGCAGTGACGAAGCTTTTTTAGAAACCTTCTTTACAGAAACGAAAGATGAGCCTGCCGTCGAAAGTCCCGAACAAGCCGACCCTCCATCCCTTACCGACGAATCGCTTCAAAACCCAAGCGGCGATATTCACTTTACGGCAAAGGCCACCGGCACACCGCAAGCCCTTTCGCCCGCACCGGAAATTAAGGCAAGCTCACCTGACTCACCGGCCTTTGACGACAAAGAGCTCTCGGAACTTTTCGGTGATTTAAATGAAGACCGGACGAAAGAAAAACAAGGCCTTGCAAGGCGTTTTGTAAAAAATGCTTTTCCGGCCAAGGGGGACGGCTTTCTTGAATCCTTAAGGAAAACGGTTTTATCCCTTTCAGTCGTAACCATGCTGGTTTGTGTGGTATTTTTGCTTAATCTTTATCTGATTACGCCTTATCTTGCAGGCTTGGAAGCAAAAAAAATAGCCGACTTGAGCCCTACCGTGGGCACAACGCAAGACAGTGACGGCGATATAAAACAAAAATATCCGGGTGTGAATTTCCCGGAAGGCATGCAATACAAGCACGCAGGTCTCTACGCCATAAATCGTGATTTCGTAGCTTGGCTTAAAATACCGGGTATAGATATAGACATGCCCGTTGTCAAGGGTCGTAACAATTCAGAATACCTTAAAAAAACCTTTTACAATGAAAGATCAAAATACGGTTGTGCTTTTTTAGACTATAGGAGCAGTGTAAAAGACTTTGATCGAAACTCCGTTATCTACGGCCACAATATGAGCTATGACGACCTGATGTTCGGCCCACTTTTAACCTATCAAAAGCCGGAAGGTTTTAAAAACGCCCCTATAATTGAATTTTCCACCTTGTATAAGGATACTAAATGGAAAATTTATGCCGTCTTTCTCACCAACGGCAGTTCAAAGGGAGATAACGGCTATTTATTTAATTACATCTTCCAAAACCTTAGTTCCGATGAGGCTTTCATGGGTTTTGTGGATGAAATTGATCAAAGAAAGTTTTATTCAACCGGGGTGGACATCAAACCCGGTGACAAGATCTTAACCCTTTCCACCTGCTTTCACGATCATTTTAAGAACGGACGACTGGTTGTTGTGGCAAGGCTTGTGCGGGAAGGTGAAGGCCAAGAAATTGATTTTTCGAAAGTCAGTCTCAACCCTTCGCCCCGTTACCCCCAGGCCTGGTATTCAGCCAAGGGCTTAAAGAACCCATATAAAAACGCAAAAGCTTGGTACCCTAATTAAACAAGAAAAGGAGGGGATAGAGTGAACCGCAGTGTCAGTGTTTTGGCCCTGGGAGCAAAGGCTTGGGAGCAATCCGAGCCGGTAAAAGATTTGCTTTCGACCAAATCAGGCATACCGACACAGGCAATAAGCTTCACGGCCTTTGAAGAGCAAAAAGCTTTGCTGAAAGCTCTGAAGGGAGCCTTTGAATCTGCCGATACGGTTATAATTTGTGCCGATTTACCGGATTATCTTCCCCTCAAGGGCAGTTTGTTTAAAATTTTAAATTTTGAAAGCCAAACATCCGACCTGATTGAGGCCACCATTAATATTTTCGCCCCCGAAAATTCACAAGAAATCAAGCAGGCCCACAGCATCTTGCCTGACGGGGCAATTGCCTTCCCAAGCGACGACGGCCTTTTTTCCGCTTTCGCAAGCAAGGCCGGCTCACAAAATTTAGTCTTTGCCCCCCTCGACTGCTCAAGGCTTGAGGCCACCCTTGAGCTGGGGCTTTCGGCCTATCTAAAAGATCAGGCCGCCCCTATTTACCCCAATGCTCGGCAAGCCGTTTCTAATTTCGCTTCGGAAGGCGGCCGTATAGCGGTTGTTGCCAACAGAAGTTCCCGCTTTTTGCAATTGGCCTTGCACAAACTTGAAACGGAAGAGTCTGTTTTCGATTTTCTTGAGTTTGAATCTCAAACGGGTGAGAAAAAAGACCCAAAGGCTTCTCTTGCCGATTGGGCTAAAGAGGCCCGTGATAAATCCGGCAATGTTTTGGGCTTGGCCTTATCGGATATTTATAAGGATAAGAAAGACCCTTCCAAGCTCTTTATCTTTCTCGCCTTTGTCGGCCCCAAGGGTGCTCGGGTAGTCAAGATTAATTCAAAACCCGGTGAAAGCGCCCGCCTTTTGGTTAGGGTCGCCATTGCCGAACTTTTTAGCTATTTGGGCGAATTTTCCCCGCTTAAGGGTACATTTATCCCAAACAATATAGGTGAAAGACCAAGGCGTGCGGTAGCACTCAAAATAGCCTTACCCCTCCTGGCTGCCATTGTATTAAGCTTGCTTATTGTTTTCTTCGGCGGTCGGATGACCAACTCTGCCAGGGAGTTTTTTGATAAACTCTCATCCACCCTGCCGCAAACTACCGACTTTCAGCCGGATATTAAGGACACAAGCACAGAAGCCACCACTAATGAAAGCAGCCTCGAATCCACAAGAGACGAATTATCGTCAGATGATGATTCGTCTGCAGTCTCGGGTGATGCGGACAAGGCAGGGGCGGATTTGTCATCCGAAAAACTCACTGTTAAAAACACTACTTTGGCCAACATAATCGGGACCTTACCCTCCTCACCGGCGACTACTAAGGTGAAAGATACAACAACCACAAAAACAACCACCGCTACAACAAGCACTACAACTTCAACGACGGCCACAAGCACTAAAACCACATTAAACACAACAGCTACCGACACGAAAGTTACGAGCACCGCACCCAGCTCTACCCCCGGCCTGTCGGGCGGCTTCACTTTTACAACCAAAGGCTACGGGCACGGGGTCGGTTTAAGCCAAGAAGGCGCCAAAACTATGGCCAAGCAAGGCCACACTTATGTTAAAATCTTGGAACATTATTTCCCGGGTAGCAAGGTCATGGATGATACTTGGCCCGACTATATCTCTTACGGAACGACCCAATACAGCGCCGAAGAGTATTTAATAAGGACAGCCGTTCAAGAAATCGGAGCTTCCTCGCCACTTGAAGCCCTTAAGGCCCAAGCCGTAGCCGCCTACAATTTCGCAAAAATGTACGGTTTTGAAGTCCCGACAAGCCAAAGTGCTTTAAGCAAAACCTTTGATGTTAAATCGAATTCTAATGCTAAAAAAGCTGTCCAGGCTGTTCGGGACAAATATCTTGTTTGTAACGGTCAGCTTGTGCAGGCCTACTACTTCGCATCCAGTGCCGGCAAAACCGTGTCAAGCTCTTCCGTTTGGGGCGGCACTTCCCCCACCTATCTCAAGGGGGGCGTTAGCAGTCCGGAAACGGTTTCGGTCGACAGCAAAACTTTTACAACAGAAGAATTTGCAGGCCTGGTAAATCAGTACAATGCAAAATATCCAAGTAAAAAAATAACTCTTGGTAAAAACCCCCAAGATTGGATTGAAATAAAAAAGACCGACTCCGTCGGCTATGTTGAAGACATGAGAGTCGGTGACCGTACCATGAACGGCAATTATTTCAGGTTTTATGTAATGGGGCTTGGTATTCGCTCACATTCATTTACACTTACATATGTAAAATAATTTTTTCTTGCCAAAAGCCCCAAACGCACAGAAGCGTTTGGGGCTTTTCTTTATATTTCTTTCCTATTCAAATTTAACTACAGTGTTTTTAGCTGCCGACTCAAATATGGCTTCCATAAGCTTGGTTGACCGTCTTATCTGATCATGGGTTATTAAGGCTTCATCCTCGCCCCTCAAGGCGGCTACAATGTTTTTGTAGTATTCGCCCCAGTCTGCCTTTACTGTGGGCAGGGGATATTTTTCAATGGTGTCATCGGTCCTCGGTGCCATGGTCTTGGTTAGACCGGCCCCGGCCAGTACGGGAACAGCTTCACGGTTTTCCCAGTCTGAAACCTTAATTATTTCACCATTTAATTCCCAATCCTCGATAAGAGCCGAACCGTTTTCACCCAAGATATACCAACGAGGAAGTTTTATAAAATTGCTGGTGGTTACTTCCACATAGGCCGTCGTATCATCATCGAAGGTGAGCATGGTCCTAAAGCCGTCATCAACCTCATCCGATGTAATAAAGGTAAGTTGGGCATAGACGGAGATAAGCTTTTGCTTTTCCTTAATCATTAGCACTTGGTCAAGCAGGTGAACGCCCCAGTCCAGCACCATGCCACCGCCTTGAGCCTTGCGGTTACGCCAGTCGCCCGGCACTCCCCTGTCCCCTTGCACTCGCGATTCAATATTGTATACACGGCCGAGTGCATTTTCGTCAATTATCCTCTTTGCGGTCAGATAATCTTCATCCCAGCGTCTGTTTTGGTGGACGGTAAATAGCTTGCCCGTTTCCTCGGCAACCGCAATCATTTCCTCAAGCTCTTCACTGTTCATGGCAACCGGCTTTTCACAGATGACATTTTTGCCGGCCCTTAAAGCGTCAATCGCAATTTCCTTGTGAACATCATTGGGGGTGGCTATGGTAACGAGCTCTATTCTCTCATCGGCCAAGAGCTCTTCCCGTGAGCAGAAGGCCCTGATGCCCTTGCTCTCCGAAAGGTCGCAACGTTCTGATAGAATATCGTAGATACCGATGAGCTCAAGACCCTCGGTTTCTTTGATTTTTTCCGCATGCCAACCGCCCATACCGCCGTAGCCTATTACGGCCGCTCCGATTGTTTTTTTGCTTCTCATGTCAATTCTCCAAATTTTAATTTATACCCACCAAGCTTCGCCTGTTTCTTCGGTAATGAGAACTTCTTTTAGAAGTTCGACAGCCTTGGTTAGGCCTTCGTTTTGGCTCATCAAACTGTCTTCATGCTCAATGCTGATGGCATAATCATAGCCTACCATGCGAAGGTTTGAAATTATATCTTTCCAATAAGCGGCATCGTTACCATAGCCTACCGAACGGAAGATCCAGGAGCGATTGATTTCATCGGTATAGGTCTTGGTGTCAAGCACACCGTTTACGGCGGTGTTGTACTTGTCGATTTTGGTATCCTTGGCATGGAAATGGAAGATGGCCGGCCCCAATGCCCTGATAACCGCAACAGGATCCATACCCTGCCAGATTAGATGGCTGGGGTCAAGATTGGCACCGATTTCGTCACCAACCGCCTCGCGCAGCCTTAAGAGTGATTCGGTATGATAAACACTAAAGCCCGGATGGAGTTCCAAACCTATCTTCTTAACGCCGTGAGCCTTGGCAAAGGCTACCAAATCCTTCCAATAGGGGATTAAAACTTCATTCCACTGCCATTCAAGAACTTCAGAAAACTCGTTGGGCCAAGGGCAGGTAACCCAATTGGGGGCCTTGGCGTCTTCACTGTCACCCGGGCAACCCGAGAAGGTGTTAATTTGGTCTATGCCTAATTTTTCGGCCAGTAAAATTGTATCCCTGATAGCCTTGTCATGCTCTGCGGCAATCTCTCTGTCCGGATGAACGGGGTTGGCGTGGCAACTCAAAGCACTGATCGGAAGACCGTACTTTTCTATTAAGGCCTTAAATTCTTCAAGAGCCTTTTCATCATTGAGGAGTATATCCGGATTTGCATGAGCCTTGCCGGGGTAGCCTCCGCTACCGATTTCGACCATTTCAATTCCCAGTGATTTAAAATACTTGAGAGACTCTTCAAGAGAAAGATCGCTCAAAAGAGTTGTAAAAACACCTAACTTCATTTTTAAATCTCCTTTTCAAAATTAGCCGGCTCCTAATCGCCGGCTATTATTTATAAGCCTAATTCATTTTTCATGTATTCCATGCTTCTTGTCGCATCATCCAGGCCGTTGGGCTTCGGATTATCATTTTCCAGTACAATCCATTCAAAGCCCACTTCCCTTGCAGCCTTAACAACCGAGGCCAAGTCAGCATCCCCTTCGCCCAGGGCCTTGGGTTTACAATCTATACCGTCTTTAAGGTGGAGGTGGACTATTTTGTCGGCATGCTTCTTTATGTAAGAATAGTTGTCAATTCCAGCGCAAGCCGACCAGTAGGTATCAAGCTGGATAAAGCAGGCTTCCATAATTTTATTCATGGGAATAAGCCCGCTCATAAGGGGCTTAAACTCTTCCTGATGGTTGTGGAAATATACCCTCATACCCTCTTCTTGGGCTCTCTTGTTGGCATTGCCCAAAACTCCGCAGGCTCTGTTCAAAACCGGGCCTGGTCTTGTGGCTGTTCCGCCGATTCCGATATCCTTGCAACCTAATTCCTTGTGAAAGGCGATGGTCTCTTCAATATTCTTGGCAGTAAGGTTTTGAAGGCCTATATGGGTACCGGCAACCTCCAAACCCAATTCGTCCAACCTGTCTTTTATGGTTTTAGCGTCTAAGCCGAAATAACCTGCAAATTCGACCCCGTCAAAACCTAATTCCTTGACCTTACCCAGAACTTCCAAGAGGTCTTCTCCCGTTTTAATATGGTCCCTGAGTGAATACATTTGTATTGCCTTTTTCATCATACCGCCCCTTCTTTTTATATTTAATAAATCTTCTTTTTAGTCTTCGAAATAGACAGGCTTGCCCGTTTTTGCAGATTCATAAATGGCTTCAAGAATCTGGGTTACAACTAAGGCTTGCTCCGCCTTTGTGCTTACTTCCGTGTCATTTTTAACCGCATCTATCCAGGTACGGCATTCTATATCTGCCGGTGAGGCCGACTTGCCTTCATAAAAGGCCACACCGCCCACTTTGAAGTCCGGTTTCTCAATAACTTGGCGACCGTTTTTGACATAGTTTAACCTTAAGCCATCAAGCATGTCGGCACCGGCCTTGTCACCGCAAAGCAGTGTCACGGCCTCGTTGGGATCTGCAATATTCAAGGCCCAGCTGGATTCAAGAACAATAGTTGCCCCGTTTTCCATAACAATAAAGCCAAAGGCGGCATCTTCAACCGTAAACTCTTCCGGATCCCAGTCGCCCCAGGCATTGGCTGTTTGGGTTTGCTTACCCAATTTTTTGAAAGATGTTCCGACAACCATTTTAGGCTTGTAGTTATCCATCATCCAAAGGGTAAGGTCAAGCGCATGGGTACCGATATCAATAAGGGACCCACCGCCCTGCTCATATTCATTGAGGAAAACGCCCCAAGTGGGCACTGCTCGCCTGCGCAAGGCTATGGCCCTTGCATAATAGATGTCGCCAAGTTCACCGTCATCACAAGCCGCCTTGAGATAGAGGGAATCGCCCCGCCAGCGTTGTTGGTAGCCCACGGTCAATTTTTTACCGGTACGCTTTGAGGCTTCAAGCATTTCTTTGGCCTCGGCATAAGTTTTTGCCATGGGTTTTTCACACATAACATGTTTGCCGGCCTCAAGCGAGTCCACGCTAATAAAGCCGTGTGAACGGTTGGGTGTGCAAACATGGACGACATCTATGGTCTTATCCTTCAAAAGCTCTTTATAGTCCTTGTAGACTTTAGCCCCTTCAATGCCAAATTTTTCAGCCGCCTCTTGAGCCCTTTCTTCAACTATGTCACAAAAAGCGACCATTTCCACATCCTCTTGCTTGGCTAAACTGGGCATATGTTTGCCATTGGCGATACCGCCACAACCGATGATGGCTACTCTGACCTTTTTTCCCATATAAAAGCTCCTTAAAAAGTATTTTTCGCCCCTTGCCCAAAGCAAGGTGACCTGTCAAAAACCATTATAAACCATTATCATTGTATTTCAAGGCAATCACTTGAATTGCTTGAAGTTTTTCAAAAAACAGCCGACTTGTGTTTTTTATACTACAGGTCGGCTGTTTTACGCTTGCAAATTTAATTGGCTTTACCGGCGATATTTTAGGCCGTATTTTTTTCTTATTCCGGGGAAGCATAGGGCATAATACAGCAATTCCAAAAATTCTTTGGCAGACAAGAACAAGAGTGCAAAGGCTCTGAAATTCCTTCTTCCGGCTATATCACGAGCTAATGATACGAGCCTTTTAGCCCAAGCTTTAGAGACATTCTTTTCGCTTTTGGTGCCTTTCTTTTCCACAAGAATGGAAAGCAAATAGAAATTTGATATGACTTTAAGTTCCAGAACCGGGATCTTTGAATAATTATTTCCCACCTTGTCGATAATGGCAAGTTTTTCCCAGTCTTTAAAAGTTTCGGGGTAGGCCATCTTCCCGCTTTCGACTAAATCGTTAAACATTTCGGACGCCGGCATGGGGCCATAGAGGGAAACTATGCTTACATCAGAATTTATTGTTTTAATCAAATCCAGGGTTTGCCTTAGCTCTTCTTCATCCTCATCGGGGAAGCCGATAACATAAGATGCCGTGGCCCAAACACCGATTTCTTTGCATATTTCCATGGTTTCACGGGTTTTGTCTGCATCAAGTTTTTTCTTTATAGCTTTTTGCCTGACGGTTGAACCGCTTTCAACACCAAAAAACAAAGCTCTGCAACCTGCCTTGTGCATTTTTTCCAGCATTGGTCTTGTGCAAATATCGGTTCTCATGTCCGTGCTCCAAACAAGATTTAAGCCGCTTTCAAGAAGAGCATCACAAACCTCATCAACTCTTTTCACATTTGGAGCAAAAAGATCATCGGCAAAGTAGAAGCCGTCGATTGAGTGGTTTTCTTTCAAATATTTGAGCTCTTCAATAAAATATGAAACCGGTCGCGGACGCCAAATTTCTTTGCAGTAACCGGGGCTGTAACAATAAGTGCAACGCCCGACACAACCTTTGGATGAATAGACATGTAGCATACGCTCATATTCCATGCTTCGCCAAAAATATTTTTCAGGGTCAACAAAACTATAATCCAGGATCGGCAAGTCCTTTAAATCAATGTCTTTTCTCGGTGCATTTTCACAGAATACCCCATTTTCAAGGTAAGCCAAGCCCTCAATCTCACCCAAAGAACCTTTACCTGCCAAAGCCTCAAGCAGGGCCTCAATTGTATGCTCCCCTTCACGGGTTATTACATAATCAACTACCCCGGTTTTTAGGACAGTTTCAGGTATAAGTCCGGGGACATGGCCGCCCCAAACAACCGGGAGATCAAATTCTTTGACTGTTTTTGACACCTTGACAGCATCAGAAAAACTCATTATTCCAAGCGAAGAAACTCCCACCAAATCCGGTAAGAAAGATTTGACATGCTTCTTTACACTTCCACCTTCAACCGCCCTATCATAAATCCGAACTTCATGCCCTTTTTGAAAAAGATGCGTGGCGATAGACAAAAGGCCCAAGGGTAATGCCGCCTTTTGTTTAACATAATAGGGTATAGAATTTATAAGTAATATGCGCATTCGCTTGCCTCATTCAAAACTTTCTATCGCTTTTTTACGCTCTTCCTCTCGCTTTTTTGGGTTAAGATAAAGCCCGTATTTTTTGCGTATGCCCGGGAAAAACAAGGCATAAAACAGTATTTCTAAAAACTCTTTTGCTGAAATCATAACCAACAAAAGTGACCTTAAATTCCCCCGTGCCAACATATCCTTTATTTGAAAAGTCAGCCTTTTAAGCCAGTAGTGCTTTTTTTGACCATCCAGGTCGTGTTTGGCTGTCAATATCAAAAACAAAAAATAATTAATAATCACCTTAAGCTCCAAGGGTGACAAGTCGGAAAGATTGTTGCCTATAGTTTGCATATTTGCGTTACGGCTCCAATCATCAAAGGACTCAAAGGGCTCTATAACATCTTCTTCCACCAAATCCCGGTACATGTCGGAGCCCGGGAAGGGGCCGTAAACCCCAACGATTATGGATTTGGCACTTATTGATTTCATATATCTTATTGTCTCTTCAAGATCTTCCTTTGTCTGATGGCGAAAACCCAAAACAAAGGTTACGGTTGAATAAATGCCAACCTCATCCAAATAGTCCAATGTTTTTCGCGCCTTGTTTAGATCTAAATTCTTGCAAATTTGTTTTTGGCCTTCTGCCGTTCCGCTCTCAATACCGGACATAATCCAGCGACAGCCCGCTTCGTACATTATATCAATGTCTTCTTCTTCAAGCTGATCAATACGCATATCGCAGCTCCAAAGAATTCCCAATTCACTATCAATAAGAGCCCTGCAAAAATTTCTTAATCTTTCTTTACCCGGGCTCAAAAGATCATCGACAAAGTAAACACCGTCAACTCCGTGATTTTTCTGCAAATATTTGATTTCCGCTATTACATTTTCAAAGGGCCGCGGACGCCAACGCCGCTTATCATAACCCGTGTTGTAACAAAAGCTGCAAACCCCGGTGCAACCTTTTGATGCGTATACATGAAGCATACGCTCACAGCCCCGATTTTTGTTGAAATATCTTTCCGGGTTTACAAAAGTAAAGTCTATAATCGGCATAAGGGAAAGATCGGCCGGTGCCTTAAGCTCATTAATCTTAATTTGACCTTTTTCAAAATAGGCTAAAGAGCCTACATCCTCCAAGCTTCTTTTTCCCTCAAGTGCCTCTATAAGTTCTAAAAAAGTAAATTCACCGTCACCGATAACTACATAGTCTACTACTCCGCTGTTTAAGGAAAGTTCCGGAATAAGCGAAGCGGTGGGGCCACCCCAAACCACAGGGAGCCCCTGTTTTTTGACGATTTTTGAAAGTTTCAGAGCATTATTTATACTCATGCTACCGGGAAGAGATAAACCGACTATATCAGGTTTAAAAGTTTTTAAGTATTTTTTTATACTGCCACCTTGGACAGTCGCATCAAAAATTTTTGGCTCATACCCCTTTTGTTTCAAAAGAGTGGCAATGGAAAGCAGCCCTAAAGGCAGAGCAGCTTTTTGCTTTACATAGTATGAACTCGTGTTGACTAAAAGAATTTTCACGCCTTACTCCCATAGTAAAGAAAGATTTACTTTTTTCTTTGACCCGCAAGACCGTACTTTTTTAATATCCCGGGGAAGAGCTGTGAATAAAACATTATCTCTAAAAACTGCTTCGCGGAAATAAAAATAAGTACAAGAGACTTTAGGTTTTTTGTGACCGAAAGATCCAAGGTTTGCTTAACCAGGCGCCTGAACCAGAAACGAGAATGCTTTTCTGTCTTCTTTGTTTTAGTAGCCATTATCATGTAGAGAAATCTGTTAACTACCACTCTTTTTTCCAAGGGTGTTGCAAGTGAGAAATGTTCACCTTTTTTATCCATTCCGGCAAGTTTTTCCCACTCTTTAAGCGTTTTGGGTTTTTCGATTTTCCCCGTTTCCAAAAGGTAGTCATACATTTCGGACTTAGGTATAACGCCGTAATTTGAACCGACTTTAACATCCGATGCTAATTCAAGCATATATTTAACGGTTTCTTTGAGTTCTTCAACCGTTTCACCGGGATAGCCCACAATAAAAGAGGTCGTTGAAACAATTCCTATCTCATTACACCAAACCATAGTTTCTTGCGCGTTATTAAGATTTAAATTTTTCTTAATACTTTTCTGCCTTGCTTCAGATCCGCTTTCAATTCCAAAAAAGATCCATCTGCAACCCGAATCGTACATCAGTTTTAATTCTCCACGGCTGAGGATGTCGGCTCGCATATTACAACCCCAATAAAAGGACAAATTACTGTCTTTAATTGTAGTACAAAACTTTTCGAGATATTTCTTGTTAGGGCTCATCAAATCGTCGGCAAAATATATTCCGTCAGCACCGTAATCTGACACCAGACGACTAATTTCATCGACAACATGCTCCAGCGGACGGGGGCGCCACTTTCTCTTATTAAAGCAAGTGTTATAGCAATAGGTGCATTGACCCGGGCAGCCTTTTGAAGCATAAACATGTAGTACTTTTTCACAACTTACATTTGAAATAAAATATTTGGTCGGATCTACAAAACTCCAGTCAATGAGAGGGAAATCTGCTAAATCTCTTAGTTCTCTCGGTTTGGTGTAAACAATCTCTCCGTTTTTTTTATAAGCGATTCCCTCCACTTCATCCAAAGATCTCCCTGAACCAAAAGCTTCTATAAGATCAAGCAAGGCAAATTCCCCGTCACCGATTACCAAACAGTCTACATTGTCTTCCGATAATACAATTTCAGGAACTAAAGACGGGACTTGGCCACCCCAGATTACGGGCAGGCCGTATTTTTTAACCTTTTGGGATACCTTTATGGCATCCTTAAAACTGCCAAAGGTCAAAGCCGAAATTCCGACAAGGTCCGGTTTGAAAGCGTTGAGAATTTTCTCTATCCTGACGCCTTGCACAGCTCTGTCATAAATCATAACCTCATGAGAGTTTTCATTGAGCAGAGTCGCCATTGACAGCAAACCCAAAGGGATTACTGTTTTTTGCATGACATAATATGAACCTGCGTTTATAAGCAATACTTTCATTTTTGTTCCCTTTTGTAGTTGACTTCCTTAAAATCTACTCTTTACCCTTCAGGCTATATTTTTTCAAAATACCGGGATAAGCCTTGGCATAATAGAGGATATGCAAAAACTCACCGGCAGCTATAAACAATAACTTGATGGAATCCAACCCGCCCTTGGCTATCAGGTCAAGCACTCGCATGAAGGCTTTTTTAAAGTTGAGCCTGGAGTTTTTTTCACTCTGCGGGTCCTTCCACAAGAAGTTTCTCATTAAATAATGAGCCGAGATAACCTTTAAATCCTTCAAGGGAATATCTGAAAAGTTTTCCCCTATTAGGTCCATCATTTTAATCTTGCGCCACTCTTTATAATTTTTAGGTGCCTCCATTTTCCCCTTTTCCAGAAGGTCTTCATAAATTTCAGACTTCGGGATTGGACCGTAAAAAGAAGCCAGTAAGATATCTGCACCTAAATCATTCATATAGCTAATTGTTTCTTGAAGCTCTTTTACATCGGAGTCAGGGTAGTTCATAATAAAGGAAGCCGAGGTTGCAATCCCGACCTTTGCGCAATGCGAAACAAGATCTTTAGCTTTTTCCAGATTCAATTTTTTCTTGATTAAATCCTGCCTTTTAGGTGAGCCCGATTCGATTCCAAAATAAAGCCATCTACAGCCGGAATCATAGAGGAGCCGAAGACTTTCTTTTGCATCTAAATCCGCCCTAAATTCCCCGCCCCAAATAAAGTCTAAGCCACTGTCGATAATTCCCTGAACAAATTCGAGTAGAAGTTTTTTATTGGGCACAAGTAGGTCATCGGCAAAGCAAACACCGTCCATCCCATGATTTTCTATCAGATATTTTATTTCGCTTAGATAATATTGAGCCGGGCGGGGACGCCAAACACATTTGGAGTAGTATGGATTGTAGCAATAAGTACATTTGCTTATACAACCTTTGGAGGCATATATATGCAACATCTTCTTACAACCAAAATTTTCCACAAAATAGTCTTCCGGGTTTACAAAGCTAAAATCTATTATTGGTAAGTCGCTCAAATCTGCAAAGTCCCTATCCTTGTTTATTACAACTTCACCGTCTTTTAGGTAGGCAAGCCCATCAATGCTCTCAAAACCTGCCCCCATCCCTACCTTTTCAATGAGGTCAAGAAAGGTGATTTCACCTTCACCCATTACAACAAAATCCACAAGACCGGTTTTCAAAACAATTTCCGGCACAAGTGAGCTGATTGCTCCTCCCCAAACAAGAGGAATATCTCTTTTTTTAATCTCATGCGAAACCTTGACTGCATCATCAAAAGCTTTAAAAGAAGGCGCCGAGATTCCGACAATCTCAGCTTCAAAAACTTTGAGTTGTTTTTTTAGAGATGTCTTGTTTACGGTTCTGTCGTAAACCTTGACCTCATGCCCGTGCTTTTTAAGAAAAGTGGCAATGGAAAGCAAGCCGAGCGGTATGGCTGACTTATGTTTAATATGATAGGGCTCAGCGTTAATAAGTAAAACTTTCATTTTTGCACCCCAAAACTCTATGCTCTTATACCATCAAATTTTAACATATCGGACAGTTTTTAACAAGAAAAGAACTTGGATCAAGTTGGCTCAAAAAATCGTACAGAGAAAACAAAAGAGCAACCTCGGTCGCCCTTCTGCCTTCTCTTATTCTTTATTTAGACATCTGCCGATTCTGTTTTGTGCAATACGTATTTCTTTTTTATTTTTTTAAAAAAAGATATGTAATAAATTATTTTTAAAAATTCAGTGGCTGAATCTAAAAGATTAGGTATAACTCGTCTTACACCATTTTGTGGTATACTTTTTAAAACCGCTAATAGGGCATTTGCCGGGTGAGAAAAGCCTATCTTTTTGCGTTTTCTTTCCATAGTTACCGGGCTTCTGTTTGTTATAGACCACCATACTACTGTCTCTTATACACATCTGACGC
>LSQX01284784.1_pt1 | contig 19457 bp, 15 predicted proteins | sample 654561 | NCBI WGS metagenome assembly LSQX01 (sample SAMN04489861, study PRJNA283612) | anaerobic digester metagenome | isolation source: 4 biogas reactors fed with cattle manure at either 37C or 55C with and... | place: Denmark: Kongens Lyngby | collected 2014
TACGCTTTCTAAACATTTTACCTATCTACTGTCTATGTCCCTGTTTCGTAAATATTATAAAAACAAAAACCATACTACCCATAGCCAACAAAGCAATGAGGAAAAGACTGCCCTTGGCTGGCTCAGGGATGATGAACAAAAGGCAAACATCCTTAAAACGGCCAGTTACTACCTGGACATACAAAATACGATTCTCGATAGTTTACATGATCCGGTAACGCAAGCATGTAAAATCCTGAAGTTTGATAACGGAACCCTGGTTATTGCCGTACCCAGTGCCGCTTACGCGGCCAAGATACGTCAACTTACACCAAGAATCAGCCAGCTCCTGATGAATCGGGGCTTGAATGTGAATGAAGTACGCATCAGGATACAGGCAAACCTGTACAAACCCGAACCACCGGCCCAGGTTCATACTGAAAACAAAGCCATTTTAAACCAATCTGCCGTGGATGCCTTTGATAAATTGCATAAAACCTTGCCTAAGGGTGAACTTTCCGATGCCATTGCCCGGATTTTGGAACGAAGAAAAACTTAAGCCAAACGCCAATCACGGCCAACCGCATCGGCGGCAGCGGCCTGTGAATCATAAGTAACAATTTCCCAGGCATCTTCCTGGGCCAGCAAAGCGCGGCACAGCTTGTTATTAAGGCCATGCCCCGATTTACACGCCACGTATCGGGCCAACAAAGGCTTGCCAATCAGGTAAAGGTCACCAATGGCATCAAGGATTTTATGCTTGACGAATTCGTCATCGTAACGCAGGCCATCGCTATTAAGAATACGGTAATCATCCATCACAATGGCGTTGTCAAGGCTACCGCCACGGGCCAGACCCATGGAACGCATGGCCTCCACATCGCTGGCAAAACCAAATGTACGGGCACGGGCGATTTCTTTAGTGTAAGAGTCGCGGGCGAAGTCGATTTCAGCAAAACTGGCGGTGGAGTCGACGGCCGGATGCTGGAAATTAATTGAAAACGCCAGGGAAAAGCCTTCATAAGGTTCAAGACGGGCCCATTTGGCGTTCTCACCTTCACCTTCGCTCACTTCTACGGCTTTAAGCACTTTAAGAAAACGTTTGGGCGCATTTTGTTCAACAATACCCGCAGAACGCAGCAAGTAAACGAAAGTACCCGCGCTACCATCCATAATAGGCACTTCTTCGCCTGTTAAGTCGATATGAATATTATCAATACCCAATCCGGCTAAAGCAGACATCAAATGCTCAACTGTAGATACTCGATGATCTCCGTTAACAAGAACGGAAGCCATACGGGTATTACCTACCTTTTCTGCTTGCGCAGGGAAATCAATCACCTGAGGGGTATCAATACGATGAAAAACAATCCCTGTGTTAGCTTCTGCAGGACGCAAAGTAAGCTCAACACGGTGCCCTGAGTGAACACCTACACCAATAGTTTTTACCGCCTTTTGTATAGTTCTTTGTTTTAACATGGCAAGTCTTCTATAAAAATCTAATCAATTTATTTTATTTTAATTTACTCTATTATTTTAACTCGAAAAAGAAAACAAAACGCTTTTAAACTCAATAACTTACTGAAGTAAAATAATAGAAATAAACTTGTAACAAAAATACCAATACTGACACTTTGACAGTATTGGTATTTAGTAGTTCCCAGTCTATTTAATTCTTAAGTACTACATTGCTGTAATTCTCAGAAGATTAATTAGCCTGTTTACGTAAAAAGGCAGGAACATCGCTATCATTACGCTCATCATCAGAAAGTGAGCGACGAGAGATAGCAGGAGAATCAGATGTTACAGCACTCGGTAGACCAAAGCCAGCATTAAGATGACCACTACGCTGACCGCGCGCAGTACGAATCGGGTTGAAACCACCAACCGCGCCTCTTAGGCCACCCACCGCAGCAGTTGCGTCATCAGTACCTGTACGAAGCTCTTGTTGCTCTGTATTATCAACTACAATCTCAGGCTTTTTTCGGCCAAGACCTGTGGCAACCACAGTAACACGAATCTGATCACCCATATTGTCATCATGCGCAATACCGGAAATGATAACCGCGTCCTTGTCTGCATAACCGGTGATCACCTCGTTAATCGTACGAACCTCACGCTGAGTGATACCGCCACTAGCAGTAATATTAATTAATACGCCACGGGCACCATTTAAGTCGACACCCTCCAACAGTGGGCAAGCAATTGCTTCTTCGGCTGCTCTCTTAGCGCGATCATCACCTGAGGCGACTGCTGTACCCATCATCGCTTGACCCTGCTCGCTCATGATGGTCTTCACGTCCTCAAAGTCAACGTTGATGTTACCCTCAACATTGATAATTTCAGCAATACCTGCACAAGCATTGTTAAGTACATCATCAGCCTCAACAAAACACTCTTGCATCGTAGCGTCCTCGCCTAGCATTTCCTCTAAGCGATCATTAAGCACAACGATAAGTGCATTGACGTTGTCAGTTAGGCTAGCAATACCCTCTTCGGCTGCCTTCATGCGACGAGTACCCTCGTAGCCAAAAGGCTTGGTGACTACGCCAACAGTTAAAATACCTAACTCGCGAGCAATCTGAGCGACAACTGGGCTAGCACCTGTACCAGTACCACCACCCATACCGGCAGTAATAAACACCATGTGAGCGCCGCTTAATGCATTGCGAATTTGCTCACGAGCCGCTTCTGCAGCCTCACGACCTTGCTCAGGCTTAGCTCCGGCTCCTAACCCGGTGCTACCTAAGGCAATCACGTGATCTGCTTTAGAACTGGCTAAAGACTGAGCATCAGTGTTGGCACTGATAAACTCAACCCCCTTAAGACCCTTGGCAATCATATGATTGACTGCGTTGCCGCCAGCGCCTCCAACGCCAACGACCTTGATGACCGTACCGCTTTCAGGCTGCTCCTGGTCAACAAATTTGAAACCTAAATCCATGCTCATTACGAGAGACTCCTACTTTCCTACATCGAAAACACGGAAATACTCTCAAAGAAAGAGCCAATGCGGAATTCGCACTGCCTTTGAGAAATCTCCACCCTACTCCACTGCTAACTATATTCTAAACTATAAGCTATTGGTAATAAAGCGCCAAAGGCGTTTTATTAAACCTTCTTTGGGTATATCCCCATGTTGGGCATATTGCTGCATACGCGAATAGCTTAATAAACCCATTGCGGTCGCAAATCTCGGCTCACAAACCACGTCAGACAAGCTACCATCATAAATTGGCACACCAATACGTACAGGCACCTGGAACATATCCTCAGCCAACTCCTGAATACCCGGTAACAAAGCCGTGCCGCCGGTTAACACTAAACCGGTCACCTTATGGCCTGACTCAGCTAAGGAACTCATCACGCCCATCAAGATCTCTTCCACTCGAGGCTCAATGACTTGGGCAAGAATATGGCGTTCCATTTCGCGGGACTCACGATTACCGAGCCCGATGACCTCAAAAGTTTCCTCTGAGTCTATTAGACTGGCTTTAGCAACACCGTAATTTAACTTAATATCCTCAGCATCAGGTGTTGGTGTACGTAACATAGTCGCAATGTCATTGGTGATCTGGTCTCCGCCTTGTGGAAATACTGCTGTATGACGTAAGGCTCCACCATGCCAAACGGCGACATCAGTCGTCCCACTACCAATATCTACAAGGGCGACGCCTAATTCCTTTTCGTCAGCAGTCAGACACACCTGACTAGCAGCCAAAGCTTGAAATACTAGACCGCGAACCTCTAAACCACAACGACGGATACACTTGAGTACGTTTTGCGTTGCGCTCTGTAAACCAGTAATGATATGTACCCGAACCTCTAAGCGAATACCTGCCATACCAACAGGCTGGATGATACCCTCCTGCTTATCTAAGGTATATTGCTGGGTAATAACATGAAGAATCTCATGATCGTTGGCGATATTGACTGCTTTGGCTGTATCTAGAACGCGACGTACGTCAGTCGCGCTGACCTCCTTGTCAACAACAGCTACCATGCCACTAGAGTTAAAACTATTGATATGACTACCGCCAATACCAGTATAAACCTCGCGAATACGGAAATCAGCCATGAGGCAAGCCTCCTCTAAGGCCTGCTGTATTGAGCCGACAATTTGCTCAATATTGACTACCACACCCTTACGCATACCGCGTGAAAGTGCCTGGCCCACACCAATCACCTCATAACGACCATCTGGCAGACACTCAGCCACGATAGCCACGACGGTACTGGTTCCTATATCTAGGGCGACAATTACATCCTTATTGTGGTCTCGACTCATTTTTCAATTAACTCACTTATTGCATCTCGGATTAGTCAGGGCTATTCAGAACTTTCATCATCCGCAAAGGTTACCGCAAAACCTCTAGTATAGCGGAGATCGATTTGTTCTATTTGCCTTCCATCAATTCGTTTTAACAATGCCGGCCAGCTGCGAACAAAACGCTCAATCGTCTCGGCAAAACTAATTGCACCTACACCATCGTAGGGGTTTGCTATTTCTGCACCGGGGTCACGACCTATAATCAGGATCATATTATTGTCCAACAAAATACGCCAAGAGTAACGGTCATTTAGACCTACCTCCTTGACCCTTAAGTTGATTGGACTCAACCACCGCATCAACTCAGCATAACGCTGCACCACTAGGTCTTCAGACCCATCGGGACCAAAGAACTGAGGCAGTTTATCAGCACCATCAACCTCACCTCTATTGGCTAAATACTTTTCACCCCACGTGTTAATCAGCGCTTCTTCATTCCATAAAGCAAAGGGCTCATGCTCCTCAATACGCAGCAATAGACCGTTCGGCCATAAGCGCGTAATATCCACATGACGAACCCAAGGTGATGTACTCAACACATCCTGAACCTCAAGCAAATCTAAACTGAAGAAGTTGCCCTGCACCCGCCCATCCAGAGAATTCTGAATACTGGCAGGCGATGCATAAGACAAAACATCACCCTGCTTCGGCTCCAATACAATACGGCTGATATTAAACATCGGCAAATGCATCACATGATGACCTACCTTGCCAAGGATAATTAGTACCCCGATCGTCACCAAAAAGCCGGCGACGCGGTTCATAAAGCGGGGATCCGAAAATATCACGCCAACACCTTAAAAATTATGCTTTATATTAACCCTTGCGACCGACTTTCAGCTCAGCGGAAGCAAGAATATTTACACATAATTCCGAATAACTCATGCCCTCAGCCTTAGCTGCCATTGGCACCAACGAATGACTAGTCATACCAGGCGCTGTGTTAATTTCCAACAAAAACGGCTCATCATTGGCATTGAGCATCACATCAACACGCGACCATCCCTCGCAACCCACTGTACGATATGCCTGCACACAAAAATCCTGGATTTTCTTAGTCAACTCGGGCGATAAATCTGCAGGGCAAATATACTGCGTATCATCCGAATGATACTTGTTATGAAAATCGTAATTACCTTCTGGGGCAATAATTTCAATGACTGGCAAAGCACGCGCACCATCACCCTGACCTAACACAGCAACAGTCAATTCACGACCAACAATACATTGCTCTGCCAACAGCACTTTATCGTATTGGGAAGCCTGCTTCAAAGCCTCCCCTAACTGCTCGGCAGTCTGTATTTTAGTTAAACCGATAGTAGAGCCTTCATGTGGAGGCTTAAGGATCATCGGTAAACCTAGCTTAGCGACCGCTTCTTGTAAATCCTCAGCATTATTCACCACATGATAATGAGGTGTTGGAATACCCTGTTCAATAAATAGGCGCTTAGTCATGATCTTATCCATGGTGAGACTGGAACCCATCACCCCTGGTCCAGTATAAGGAATACCCAGCAACTCTAGTGCGCCTTGAATACACCCATCTTCGCCATAACGACCATGCAAAATCATAAATACCCGGTCAAACTGTGCCGCCTCTAAATCACTCAGGCTATGCTCACCCATATCAAAAAGATGCGCATCTACTCCCTTTTCGAGTAACGCAGCATGTACGCCCGCACCAGAGTTTAGAGAAACCTCACGCTCCGCCGATACACCACCATATAGCACACCGACCTTACCGAAATTATAATCTGTACTAGCCATTCGCAATCTCCAAGACTTTTGCAGGCACTTTGCTGATTGAACCAGCGCCCATTGTTATAACAATATCACCATTGCGCGCAAAGGTATGAATGGCTTGCGGCAACTCCTCTATATTTGGAACAAATTGAGGCACAACCTTGCCATCATGTAGCAACGCTTTATGAAGTGCCTCACCATTAGCAAAACTGAGCGGAAACTCACCGGCAGCATATACCTCAGTCAATAACACCTCATCAGCCAAACCAAGCACGCGCACAAACTCTTCAAAACAATCACGTGTACGTGTATAACGATGTGGTTGGAAAGCTAATACTAATCGCTTATCAGGCCAAGCGCCTCGTGCTGCTTCAATCGTTGCTTCCATTTCGACAGGATGATGGCCATAGTCGTCAATCAACGTATAAGAACCAGCACCATTACTTTGCTGTATGTCAATCTCGCCGATAAAGCTAAAGCGACGCCCTACACCAGTAAAGTTTTTAAGCGCCTCAACAATCGCCTCGTCCTCTACCCCAATCTCTGTCGCTAAAGCAATCCCTGCTAATGCATTAAGAATATTGTGATGACCCGGTAAGTTTAAGACAATATCTAAAGGCTCACATTGACGACGACGACCGCAACTTCTGTCAACGGTGAAATGCATCTGTGGACCAACACTACGGATATTTCTAGCCCGATAATCGGCCTCTTCCTCTATACCATAGGTAACGATTGGACGAGAAATAAATGGGATGATTTTTTTAACATTATCATCATCCACACATAAAATCGCCGTACCATAAAAGGGTAAATTCTGGGTAAACTCTACAAAGGCACTACGTAGACGAGCAATATCATGACCATAAGTATCCATATGGTCAACGTCAATATTAGTGACGATAGCCATGACTGGCAATAGATTGAGGAAGGAGGCGTCTGATTCATCAGCCTCAACTACAATATAATCACCCTTACCTAGATAAGCATTGGTGCCCGCTGAATTTAGTCGACCACCAATCACAAACGTAGGGTCAAGCTTAGCGGCCGCTAAAATACTACTCACTAAGCTAGTCGTAGTGGTTTTACCATGCGTACCAGCCACGGCAATACCCATTTTTAAGCGCATCAACTCAGCTAACATCATCGCTCGTGACACCACAGGAATCCCTTGAGCGCGAGCCTTCAGTACCTCAGGATTACCGCCAGAAATAGCGGTCGACGTAACCACTACATCAGCCTCCGCCTTATCAACATTATCTGCGGCATGCTCGTAAAAAATATGCGCGTCTAAATCCTCTAGACGCCTAGTGACTACTGTTTTATTTAGATCTGAGCCACTAACTCGATAGCCTTGGTTAATCAACACCTCGGCAATACCACTCATACCTGAGCCGCCAATGCCTACTAAATGGATATTTCTAATTCTATACTTCATTTTTATTCTCTTGCTAATTGCTCACAAACATCCGCAATTGCATGTGTCGCACCCGGCAATGCCATCGCTCTTGCCGAATTTGCCATTTCTAATAACTGCTTACGGTCCTTGGAGACCAACCACTCAGCTAACCACTGTGCACTAAGTGCAGACTGTGCTTTTACCTCTGCCGCACCACTATCAGCTAACCAACGGGCATTTGCTGTTTGGTGGTCATCGATTGCTCCTGGCAACGGCACAAACAATGCCGGTACACCAACTGCAGCGACCTCTGCTACTGTCATTGCACCGGCACGACATATTAATAAATCAGCCTCTGCAAGTGCATTTGCCATATTATCAATGAATGCCACACAATTTGCTTCTACTCCCGCCTCTTGATAATTATTTTTTAATAATTCAAGGTGAGCTGCTCCTGATTGGTGTGTAATCAACGGTCGCTGATCTAACGGCAACTGAGCAATGGCTTGGGGAATTAAATTATTTAACGCTAACGCACCTAAACTACCGCCAATCACTAACAAATGCAACGGCCCCTCTCGTCCAGCAAAACGCTCTACTGGCGTGGGTAGATTCAACAGCTCAGCACGCACGGGATTGCCAACGACTGTGCCGTTTGACAGCGCCTTTGGAAAAGCTATCAACACACGCTTAGCTAGCTTACTAATGACCTTATTCGCTGTTCCGGCAACGGCATTTTGTTCATGTAAAACAATAGGCTTAGCAGTAAAGAAAGCCACGACACTGCCGGGAAAGGCAGCATAACCGCCCATTCCCAAAACCACAGTAGGTTTCACCTTTTTAAAGGCCTTGCCAGCATCTACTATCGCACCGGCTAAGGCAAAAGGCAACTTCAACAAGGCTGACAAACCCTTACCACGCAGACCAGCAAAACTCATCGGTAATAATTGATAACCACGCGCCGGTACCAAATCACCCTCCATACGGTCAGGATTACCTAACCAATAGACATGCCAACCACGTTGTTGCAACTCATCAGCAACTGCTAAACCAGGCATAATGTGACCACCGGTACCACCTGCCATAATCAAAATAGTCGGTGCTGCTACTGCTGCGTCAGTGTCACTTGTTGCTGTTGCTGAAGCCATCCGTATCTCATCACTCATCACATATACCTCGGCGCTGGCATACCCGAAATTGGTAAACCACGCATCAACTGACGGTTTTCATAATCAACTCTAAAAACGAGGCCTAGCGCACTCAACGTGATAAACATAGCCGAACCACCATAGCTAATCATGGGCAACGTCAAGCCCTTAGTTGGCAATAAACCTAAGCAAACGCACAAGTTAAACAATGCTTGGAAACCAATCCAGATACCCACACCCTGCGCAACTAAACCGCTAAAGTAACGGTCCATAGCAATGGCAGTACGACCGATTTTAAAGCATTTAAATACCAAGACAAAATACAGCATAACGACTGCTGTAATACCTATAAAGCCTAACTCCTCACCGATAACTGCCAAAATAAAATCGGTATGAGCCTCCGGTAAATAGTGTAATTTTTCAATACTGAAGCCTAAGCCAACACCACTCCACTCACCACGGCCGATCGCAATCAATGAGTGCACCAATTGATAACCGGTAGACTGGGCATGCTCCTCACTAAATGGGTCCAAGAAAGCCAAAAACCGCCTAAAACGCCATGAACTAGCAAAAACTGCCACACTGACAAAAGCGACACTAGCAACTATCACTGAACCTAAATAAAAGCTGTGTAAACCGCCTAAAAACAATATGCCAATACAGATACATGCAATTACCATAGCGGCGCCCAGGTCAGGCTCCACTACAGTCAAACCAACGGCAAACGCCATTAAAGCAGTGATAGGTAAAACCCCTTTGACAAAGCCTTCCATAAACTTGAGATTTGCAATTGCATCACGGTGCATCACCACATAACGCGCCGTATAAACAACCATTGCCATTTTCATCATCTCACTAGGCTGAAAGTTTACTACCCAAAGAGGAATCCAACGTCTGGCGCCATTCACCTCGTGACCAATAAATGGGAATAAGACAATAATCAAGAAAAACGCTGCTGCCATGAAAAAGTAGAGCGAAATCTCTTCCCACTTATCCATATTGATGTTAAAAACGACCACCATGCCAAAACAGCCGAACGCAATAAATATGATCTGCTTAATCAAGTAGCTGTTAAATTTGAAGAGTTGATTACTTGGTCCATCCGTTAGGGCAATGGATGAGGAATAGACCATAATGAGACCTAAAATCACAATGGCACCCACGACCGATAAGAGCAACAGGTCATAATCACGCATTTTAATACGTGTAGGCGAAACCTCATTAACTCCCTGCTCACCCTCATGAACAAAACGATCGCGCATGCTTAGGCTCATTTATATTTCTCCATACTCAAGCGCTAGCTCCTGCACTGCATCAGCAAATGCTGCGCCACGCTGCATATAATTACTGAACATATCCATACTGGCACAGGCTGGTGACATTAACACCACATCGCCAGCGGAGGCTAAACTCATCGCCGTATTAACCGCCTCATCCATCGATTCCGCATGAGATATTGGCACATCGGCACTACTTAGCTCCTGCTCAATTTGCTTGGCATCACGACCAATCAATACAATCGCACGCGCCTTTTCTTTTAAAGGCTTTTGTAAAGGGCTAAAGTCTTGCCCCTTGGCTAAACCACCCAAAATCACTACTAAAGGCTGTTCGAGACCATTAAGAGCGGCCAAAGTCGCGCCGACGTTGGTTCCTTTACTATCATTAATAAAGTCTACACCGCCTATATTGCGAACAAAATTCATTCGATGCGGTGCTGCTTCAAATTGATTTAAAGCGTGCAACAAAGGGCTCCAACTAACATGAAGAGCTCTGCATAAAGCCAAGGCCGCTAAGGCATTAAGGGCATTGTGGGCGCCCTTAACAGGCAAAGCTTCCACTGGCATTAACAATTTTAATTGACCAACAGCACGTGTACTTAATAACTCTTTTTTCTTACGCGCAGTGGCACTAAGAGGCACATCAAAACTGTCCTCATCGACGCTCGCAGCAAGCCAAGTCATACCACCTTCAGTTTTAAAACCTAGGTCACCGCTAAATGACGGCTCATCATCAGCAAAACTCACCACATCTAACGCCTCGTCCGTAGCTACCATACTAAGCACTTCGGGCTCAGCTCGGGCAACGACTTTAATCTCACTTAGCTCTAAAAGCTTTGCTTTGTGCTGCACATAATCTTCCCAGCCAAGATGCCAATCTAAGTGATCCTGGCTAAGATTTAATACGACTGCAGCCTTAGGTCTAAGGGACTGTACTGTAGCCATTTGAAAGCTTGATAACTCAACCACCCAAACCTCAGGCAGCTCATTAGCGTCAAGCGCCTGTCTCAATGCCGTCAGAACTGCCGGACTAATATTGCCACAAGCAATAGCCGGCACACCTGCCGCCAGCAACATATCGCGAGCCATCATGGTGACTGTGGTTTTGCCATTTGTGCCGGTAACCGCAATCACATCACAATCATAGCCTTGAGACTCCTTTAAGTCTGCTAAGGCTCTGGCAAATAACTCAACCTCACCAATCACCTCAATCCCTTGTTGCTCTGCCTGTTGGAGAAACTCTTTAACAGGTGATTGGTTTGGAGAAAGGCCAGGACTAAGAACAAGGGAATCAATCCCCTCCAAAGCCTGTTCACTTAGACAATCGTCTCCTAAAGCGTAGGACAACTCGGCAGTTGAACTAGCCTGAGCAGCTGCCCTAATCTCGGCTAAACCGGGTGGTTCTTGCCGTGTATCTGCGACGCGCAACTTTGCCCCTTCACGCAAACACCACAAAGCACTGGCTAAGCCAGTCTCACCCAAGCCTAAGACCAATACATGTGATTGAGACAAACTTTTGTGTTGCATCATCGCCGCGCTTTAAAAGACCTTTTAGATAAAAATTAACGTAATTTAAGTGTAGAAAGACCTATCAACACCAACATGATAGTAATAATCCAGAAACGAATAACAACCTGCGTTTCTTTCCAACCTTTTTTCTCGAAATGGTGATGCAATGGCGCCATCAATAAGATCCGACGCCCTTCACCATAGCGCTTCTTAGTATATTTAAACCAACTCACTTGCAACATAACGGATAGCGTCTCTACGACAAAAACACCACCCATAATAAAGAGCACAATCTCTTGACGCACAACCACAGCTATACAGCCAAGCATCCCACCAAGCGCCAAAGCCCCTACATCGCCCATAAAAACTTGGGCAGGATAGGCGTTAAACCACAAGAATGCTAACCCGGCCCCACCTAAGGCAGCACATAAAATCAGCATTTCACCGGCACCAGGAATATAAGGGAAAAGCAAATAACCTGAATAGTCGACACGACCAACCACATAGGCAAAAATACCTAAAGCACCACCAACCATCACGGTTGGCATAATCGCCAAGCCATCTAAACCATCAGTCAGATTAACCGCATTACTCGCACCGACAATCACCAACCACGTCAAGATCGCAAAACCGAATACCCCTAACGGGTAACTCACACTCTTGAAAAACGGCACGATTAAGTCAGCTTGTCGCGGCAATGGCATGGTAAAACCACTCATGACCCACTCTTTGAACAAGGGCCATAAATCGGCATTTTCAGGCGCTGCAACGGCAAAGGTCAGATAAAGCGCTGCAATAGCGCCGATCGTGGATTGCCAAAAGAACTTTTCTCTTGACGACATACCCTCAGGGTTTCTATAAACCACCTTGCGATAGTCATCAAACCAGCCAATGGCACCAAAACCCACGGTTACAAAAAGCACAACCCAAACAAATCGATTGCTTAAATCAGCCCACAACAAAGTGGACAAAGCAATTGAGATAAGCACCAAGACCCCACCCATGGTTGGAGTGCCATCCTTAACCAAATGGCTTTCTAAACCATACTGGCGCACGGCTTGGCCAATCTTCAACTCCAATAGCTTGCGTATCACCTTAGGACCAGCAATTAGCCCAATAATTAACGCCGTAGCGCTGGCCATCAACGCACGCATGGTCAAATAATCAAATACTGCAAAAAAACTGTAGTCTTTACTTAGATACTTAAACAGCTCATATAACATGAGTGGCTTCCTCGTTGCTTACTATTTACTTTCCTGTGTTGATAACAAATGCTGCACTACACGTTCCATACGCATAGAACGAGAACCCTTGATCAATATAGCTGCTGGCTTTAATGAAGCTATCGCTTCAAATACCTGTTCTATTAGTTTGCAATGCTGAGCGCCTTCGCCAAAGGATTGGCTGGTTTCTTGACTTGCCTCACCAAAGCTTAGTAAATGACTGATGCCCTGTTGCTTAGCATACTGACCTACCTCACGATGCATTTGCGGCCCCTCAGGACCGACCTCGCCCATATCACCCAAAACCAAGAGAGTTGGCTGTGGTAAAGCACCTAGCACATCAATTGCCGCACGCACAGAATCTGGATTAGCATTATAACTATCATCAATCACTCGCGTCCCATTTTCGAGGACATAGTATTGTAAGCGTCCTGATACAGCTGCAAAACTTTCTAAACCTTGCTTGATATGCTCAAGCTTCAAACCTGCAGCCGAACAAGCACCCGCAGCTGCCAGCGCATTACTGACATTATGCTCACCCGGCACCTGCAAAGCGATACTAAGCTGTTGCTCGTTAATAGTAAGCACAAAACCCGCACCATCCACGTGATGCTCTATCGCTGCGGCATTAACCTCAGCAGCTGGCTCATTCAAGGCAAAATGTAGTGATTTTTTATTCGCACTTAACTCATCCCAAAGCGCTGTATACTCCGTTGCCGCAGGATAAACTGCCACACCCTCATCCACTAAATAAGCAAATACAGCCGCATTTTCCTTGGCCACCGCCTCAACGGTATGCATAAACTCCTGATGCTCACGCTGCGCATTTGTCACAACAGCCACCGTTGGCCTGCATAAGTCTGATAAGACCGCAATTTCACCAGGGTGATTCATCCCTAGCTCAAACACTGCTACGCGGTGATTTGCACGTAATCTCAACAAACTCAAAGGGACACCAATGTGGTTATTTAAATTACCTAATGTCGCAATATAATCATCACCAAAAGCAGCCTCCATCACGGAAGCAATCATTTCCTTAGTAGTAGTTTTACCATTACTGCCAGTTACCGCAATAATAGGCAAATCAAACTGTGCTCGCCAGACCTTGCCCATCGTCATAAGCGCATCAAGCGTATCATGCACCTGCACTTGAGGTAGTGCCAACTCACTATTACGCTCAGCTACCAGCGCAGCAATTGCACCTTTTTCTTGTGCCTGCCCAAGCAAACTGTGAGCATCAAAATTTTCACCTTTGATGGCAACAAAAAATTGACCAGATTTAAGCTCACGCGTATCAGTGCTGATGTTTAGCCCTTCACGCATCAACAAAGCAAGACTTGCCCACTGTCTATCATCAAAGAAATGACGCTTAGCGTTAATTTCTTGATAATCCTCATGCCCCTTACCGGCAATTAAAACCACATCTTCTGGTGCCGCTTGTAAAACTGAATAAAGAATCGTGTAATCACGGTTTCTCTCAACCAAAGCCAATTTCTCGGCATCAGGCGCGGACAGTCCTGCCACAATCTCTTCTAAAATAGCCTGAGGCTCTTCGCTACGTGGGTTATCGCTGGTAATGTAAATTTCATCTGCTAATTCCTCAGCAATTTGCGCCATTACTGGACGCTTTGTACGGTCACGATCACCACCACAACCAAACACACAAAGCAAACGCCCACCTCGCGCCTCAGCATTAGGCCTCAGAGCCTGCAGAGCGCGCTTTAACGCATCCGGGGTATGCGCATAATCAACCACAACCAGTGGCTTACTTTGCGAGTTAGCAATCGGCTCAACCGTTTCCAAACGCCCAGCAACAGCCTCTAAATTACTCAAAGTACGGCTAATACGCGTTAAGCTCCAACCTAAACCCTCTAAAATCCCAACGGTTAATAACAGGTTAGAGATATTGTGCTCACCCACTAAACGACTGATCACCTGCGTCTCGCCATTTGGGGTACGCAGCATAAATGAAAGGCCATAATCATGGAAAGTGTAATGCAAGGCACGTATATCAGCCGCAGACGTCATGTCCAACGAATAACTAATAGTCTGTTCTGCGACAGATTGTCTAGCTAACCGTACACTCGCCGCATCATCACCATTAAGAACCGCTAATTTCAGTTCAGGCCAAGCAAACAACAAGGCCTTAGCAGCCTCATAAGCCTCCATACTTTGGTGATAATCCAAATGGTCTAAACTTAGATTAGTAAAACCGGCAATGGCGATACGCAGACCATCCATACGCCCCTGCTCAAGACCAATAGAAGAAGCCTCCATGGCTACTGTATAAATTTTTTGCTCTCGCAGATAGGCTAACACTCGATGCAAACTAAGCACATCTGGCGTCGTCAAAGAACCACCTAAATTTGTGCCGTCCGGCAAAACAACGCCCAAGGTACCGATAGTTGCACAAGGGGTATTATTGAGATTGAGAGCCTGTGCGACCCAACTAGCGCATGATGTTTTACCGTTGGTGCCAGTAATCGCTATTACCTTAACGTTCTCAGATGGTCTGTCGTACCACTCATCGGCAAGCTCGCCCAACAAAGCTCTTAAATTCTTGACAGGCAATATAGGTGCGCTAATGTCACCTGAAGCCTCTAAACCATCATCTATCAATACTGCCACTGCGCCATTCTCAAGCGCTGAAGAAATAAACCTAGCGCCATCACTTTGCTGCCCCTTAGACGCAACAAAGACATCCCCGGGTTGGATGTCTCTGGAATCAAGCTTGAGATTGGCCCCGTGCTCTGTATACTGACGGAGCCACTGTACAATGGCTAAAACCTCTTTATTATGTTTTTGCATAAAGCTTCCTAAACGTTGGCATAGTGACTATCCACGAGGATTTCGATTGGAACCATCCTGAGTTTTGGTATTTTTTGCCTCTAAGGTTGGTCCCGTATTAATATCAGGTGGCACACTCAAATACCTTAAAGTGCCACCAATAATTTCAGCAGCTGCCGGACCCGCAATTAACGTCCCGTAATAACCAGCCTTACGCGGGTTATCAACAGTGACCGCAACTACAATACGTGGATTTGATACGGGGGCAAGTGCTACGAAAGAACCTCGATAATCACTACGACTATATTTTCCATTCACAATTTTACGTGCTGTCCCCGACTTACCGCCGATGCGATAACCTTCTACTTGAGCTTGAATCTTTGAGCCATTAGGGCCGGCTGATTCCTCTAGCATTTGCCGTACATTACGCGCAGTTTCCTTGCTAAATACTTGCAGTGACTTTTTAGGCTTATTATCTTGCATCAATGACAGGTTAATCATTTCACCATCGCGTGCTAATGAGGTATAAGCATGCGCTACTTGCAATAGCGAAGTAGATACACCGTAACCGTAAGACATCGTGGCCTTTTCAATTAAACGCCAACGCCCCCAAGGCCTTAATGTACCCGTCGCAATACCAGGGAAACCAATCTCCGGCGCCTCACCAAAACCTAAGGCCTTAAATACGGTCCACATCTGCTCAGCTCGTAATCGCTCAGCGATCATCGTCATACCGATATTACTTGAGCGACGAAGAATACCGGCGACATTTAACGTACCGTTATAACGACTAACGTCAGTAATGGTGTGGCCTTGATATCTATAACTACCACTACCGGTAGCAAACATCGTATTTAGTGAAATTGCTTTAGAGTCGAGCGCCAATGCCGCCACAAAAGGCTTAATAATAGAGCCTGGCTCAAAGACATCGGTAACTGCACGGTTTCTTAGTACACCACCCTTACGGGCCGAACGATCATTTGGATCGTAGCTAGGATAGCTGACCATACTGAGAATTTCACCGGTTTGCGTATCGATAACCACGGCCCCACCGGAATCTGCTGCGTGATGCTTAACCGCCTTTTCCAACGCCTGATAGCTTAGATACTGAATTTGACTATCAATGGTCAAACGAACGTTTTCACCATCTTGGGCTGGCTGCTGTGCATAGGTATCCTGAATCACGCGCCCCTTACGATCACGTAAAACTGTACGGCTACCATCCACACCACTTAAACTATCTTCGTAGTGCTTTTCGATACCCTCAATACCGCTATTTTCAATATTGGTAAAACCAACGATATGTGCAGTAATTGGGCCTTGTGGATAAGAACGCTTAACCTCAGGCAAGAAATGAACACCAGGTAACTTTTGCTCTTTTAGGGCATCCGCCTTGTCCATCGCTACTTGACGTTTTAAATAAACAAAGGTTTTACCCATGTGATTTTCCATACGCTCCTTAATATTGGCGACGGAAAGATCAACTGTCTGTGATAAAAACTCAAACTGCTCAGGCGTGGCTTTTTGTAGCTCCCCAGGGATAATCCATACAGCTCGGACCGGTACACTAGTTGCTAAAAACTCACCGTTTCGGTCCTCAATACGACCACGATTAGCGGGCAAGGTTTGGTTTACCTCGAAACGCTTATCACCCTCAGCACGAAGAAAGTCATTATTATAAACTTGATGATAAAAAGCTTGAATTAAAACAATGGCGAAACCAAGCACAAAAATCCCAAGCACGAGTAAACTACGTGACTTAGGAAATTTATTTTCTAGCACTGGCTCATTAAAAAAACGAGGTTGGGCCTGATAACCTCGTTTGTTCCGAGACTTAGACCGCTGAATATGCTGAAAGACTTGCTTGAATCTCATTTTTCTACCTAATTCGAACCTGCTTCGATGGAAGGACTAAGCTCTGACTCTCGGATATAAATAATTTCACCGACCTCAGGAATATGCATATCTAATTTGCCCTCAATTTCATTTCTTATGTTCATAGAACTAGTCAACTTCGCTCGTTCTAACTCCAAGAAACTCCATTGAGTGTTTAATTCACGCTCAACCCGATTAGCTCGCTCAATTTGTGTAAACTGCTGACGCTGTTCATAGCGCGCACTGACTAACTCAACTGCGCTATATACAAAAAAAGCAATTAAACCAAAAACCAATACCTTATACATGCCAAACCTCTATGAGATCATTCAGCAGCCGTACGCTCGGCAACTCTTAGCATCGCTGAACGCGAACGAGGATTACGCTGAACCTCCTCGGAACTGGCTTGTACCTTGCCAAGACTAATTAACCTCGCCTGCGGCAACTCACTATCACGTAAAGGTAGCTTCGCTAACTCAGGGTCGAGAGTGGAGGCCTTAGCAATAGCTTGTTTCACCGGCCTATCTTCCAGTGAATGAAAGCTAATAACCGCTAAGCGTCCCCCAGCTCCTAATAAATCTAAAACTGACGCGAGGCTGCGTGCAAGCTCCTCATGCTCTTGGTTGATGTAAACCCGTACAGCTTGAAAGGTGCGAGTTGCCGGGTGGTGACCCTTTTCGCGCGACTTGACGACGCCAGCGACGAGCTGAGCGAGTTCGAGCGTGCTACGAAATGGGTTGGATTGCCTGCGATCAACAATCTTCTTTGCAATCTGGAAAGCATACCGTTCTTCGCCATAGTCTTTTATCACTCCTCTAATTTCATCGAATGAGGCGGTATTTAACCATTCTGCAGCAGTAATGCCGCGACTGGTATCCATCCTCATATCTAGGGGACCATCGCGCATAAATGAAAAACCGCGAGCGGCGTCATCTAATTGCGGTGAAGACACACCTAAATCCATCATGATGCCTTGCACCTTGGATACGCCATACTCTGCCAAAACTTCTGGCATAGAGGAGAATGCCTGGTGCACCGGAATCACTCTAGGATCTTCAGCTTGTAGCTCGTAAGCTACCTTCATCGCCTCAGGATCCTTGTCAAAAACGAATAACTGCGCCTTAGGGCTTAGGTGACCGAGCAAATAACGGCTATGGCCACCTCGTCCAAAAGTTCCGTCAACAAATACGCCGTCTTTTTGCTGTGCGGGCAGTGGAGAGTGCACAGCTTTAGACTTCGCATTGAAGTGCGGATCTACTAAAGCGTTGACCGTGGCATGAAGCAAAACGGTGGTGTGGCTGAAATCTTGATTCATCCCTAGCTCTTATAGAGAAAAATCACCGAGATCGTCTGGCAGACCGGCCTCTAAATCTACAGAGACTAATTCCTCATACTTCGCGGAATCCCATAGATCAAAATGACGACCCATACCGACCAACACCACATCTTTTTCCAAACCTGCTCTATCACGGAGCTGAGATGGAATTAAGACTCGTCCAGCTTTATCAATATCCACGTCAAAAGCGTTACCCAGAAGGGTTCTTTTTACAGAAGCACGGTTAGCAGGTAGATTCATAATCTCTTCCAGTTTTATTTCCCATTGGGGCCTAGGATAGACCAATAAACCACCATCGAAGTTACAAGTAAAGGTAAGCTGACCTCCAACCTCCTCCAATAAGACGTCACGATACCGAGCCGGAATCATCATCCGTCCTTTCACGTCGATCGTTAATGGATGGTTGCCTTGAAATATCACTGCCTTCCCACTTTTAAACTTTATGTCCCACTTTATACCACTTCCATACCCTTTTATACCACTTTATGACATTTCCTATTAAATTTCAAGCAAAAATATACTTTTACACGTAAAAAAAGCGCATTGATGCGCTCATTCTTTTTTTACATTTCAATTACTTGCAGAATTTAATGGAGGTAAGTGGTAGCACAGACAAAAAACATGCTATTTAACTCCTCAAAGTGGGAATTAATCTCAGATTTATAGTAAAAATGAAGGGGATTTGACTTAAGCGTACTGACAAGTGAGAGGAGCAATAAAAAGCCTCGTTGCTACGCAAAGAAAATATTGGGGCGAGTCTATAGGCCGGATTCTGTAAGTGATAAATCACCGGCAATCATTCATCTAGGCTTATTATTGCTAACAAGCTCATGCCATCTACCCGCATACTC
>LSQX01373235.1_pt2 | contig 19454 bp, 19 predicted proteins | sample 654561 | NCBI WGS metagenome assembly LSQX01 (sample SAMN04489861, study PRJNA283612) | anaerobic digester metagenome | isolation source: 4 biogas reactors fed with cattle manure at either 37C or 55C with and... | place: Denmark: Kongens Lyngby | collected 2014
TGCAGTGTCAAAGTGTCTGGAGCTCGGGAAAACTTTTCTTAATGGTAGAACTAACCAATTAGTGAGTTGTGTGACATTAGATACCAAGGGATTAAAAGCTGGGATACGTAACCAATAAAACCAGGCACCCAGTATCAAGGCAGCACAAAATAGCGTGCAGATGATTTGAATTAAAAAAAGAAGCATTGAAGTCATAAATAAGAGTCTCTTTTAGGTGTCTTCGGCGGATAATATGCTGCCCAAGCAGAGCGAAATAAAAAAGCCGACTTACATAGTCGGCCGGAGAGCCGGGCAAATGAAATTAGCTACTATTTTAGCAGATCATCTCATGCCCTTATTTTTAATTAAGCACTTTAAAAAGGCTTAATTACTCGGCTGCGTTGTTTTTTCCTACTGGGAAAGGCCATCTCTGCTCGGCTGAGTCATTAGAGATACTGACTTTTCTACTAACTACCTTTTTAGTGGCTGCAGGTGGATTATCGACTGGTTTAGCAGCAGGGGTCTTTTTGACCACGGTTTTTTTAGTCGCAGCTGCCGTTGTTTTACTTGCTACTTTTTTGGCGCTTGCTTTCTTGGCCACTGTTTTTTTAGCAGTCGTCTTTTTTACCACTTTTTTAGCAGCGGTTTTTGTCGCTTTTTTCACTGCTTTTTTAGCAGTAGCTTTTTTGCTTGCAGCAGTTTTTTTAACTGCAGGCTCTTCAGAGGTGGTTTCTACCTCAGTCGTTTTAGTAGCGGTTTTCTTGCTCGTAGCCATTTGTTCGCTCCTTGAAAATTTGAATGCTTAGTAGATTAAGATTACTGTATTTTTAGCTTTATATCACTGATTTTTAAGGATATTAAATCATAAAACCTTGTTCAGACGCTCTAAAACCACATCTCGTCCTAAAAGGGCCAGTACGGCATCAACCGAAGGGGTTTGCTTTTGGCCTGTAGTGACGACACGAATAGGGATTCCGAGTGCCGGCATTTTGACTTCTTTGGCAGTGAGGGTTTCTTTGATGGTAGCAGCTATGGCTTCAACAGACCAATCGTCAAGTTTTTCAGCGCGCTCTTTGAAGTCAGCCAGAATAGCTAAAGCATCAGTGGTTAATACCTGCTTTTTAAGCTCTTCATCAGCCTCTTTGAAAGGGGCAAAAAAGAGCATTGCAGAATCTGCCAACTGTTCTAACGTCTCAGCACGATCTTTAAATAGATTCAAAATTGCTACGACATCAAATCCATCAGTTTGACCGCCGCGTGCTTCAATGCGCGCTTGTGTCGCTTTAACTAAGTCCTCATCACTGAGATTTTTAATATAGTGAGAGTTAATCCAGTTCAACTTTTTCGGGTCCCATTGTGCCGCAGCCTTAGATAAGTGCTCAGTATTGAACCATTCGATAAACTGCTGACGAGTAAAGATTTCGTCATCACCATGGCTCCACCCTAAACGGGCTAAGTAGTTAACCATGGCTTCTGCCAAGTAACCATCGTGGTGGTATTCCATTACGCTGACAGCGCCATGGCGTTTAGAGAGCTTTTGACCATCTGGGCCGAGAATCATGGGAACATGACAATAGACTGGAATCTCGGCGTTAAGCGCTTTGAGGATATTGATCTGGCGTGGGGTGTTGTTGACGTGGTCATCACCGCGAATAACGTGGGTGATGCCCATATCCCAGTCATCAACTACAACACAGAAGTTGTAAGTAGGCGTGCCGTCTGGTCGAGCGATAATTAAATCATCTAACTCTGCGTTAGCGATGGTGATGGGACCCTTAACCATATCGTCCCACATAACAGAACCTTCGAGTGGGTTTTTAAAACGCACCACCGCTTGGCGACCTTCAGGAATCTCAGGCAGTGTTTTACCTGGCTCAGGGCGCCAAGTACCATCGTATTTTGGCTTTAATCCCTTGGCTCGAGCGCTTTCACGCATGGCTTCTACTTCTTCTGGTGAACTGTAGCAGTAGTATGCTTTACCCTCGTCCAGTAACTGTTGAATCACTTCCTTGTAGCGATCGAAGTGCTTAGTCTGATAAAAAGGTCCTTCATCATGCTCTAAACCCAACCACTCCATGCCTTGTAAAATGGCATCTACGGCTTCTGGGGTTGAGCGTTCGAGGTCAGTGTCTTCAATTCTTAAGACGAATTGACCCTGATGGTGACGGGCGAAAGCCCAAGAAAACAAAGCAGTACGGGCACCGCCTAGATGTAAGTAACCTGTTGGAGAGGGCGCAAAACGAGTTCTAACGTTGGAAGTTGTCATGATTATTAATGATTTTTATACAAAATGTGCCACAGATAAAGTGGCTGTGATCTTGGTTTGAATTGTAAGCTTTACATTGTAGAATACATATATCATACCATTAACAATGCTGTTAGCTGTTTGTGAGTTGACCTTAGTGCTAGCATTCCTCATTGAGTTGCTCTTATGTATAAACATCGTCTGGCCTCTTTATTCGATCCAAGCTCCATTTTAGTCATTAGTGATACAGATTTACCGATCTCAGTGCATATACCGACTCGTTTAGAACAGCATGTTGAGTGGATTCGTTGGGATGTGGCAGCCCATGATACTTTATTAAGTGACTCTCAGGAGCGGACAGCCGATGAGATAGGGCTTAAGACCTCTGTCGTTGGAATAGATTCACCTGATTTGGCCTTAGTCTGCTTATCCTCTAGAAAAATAACCTTGGCTCTGCAGCTGCTCTCGAAGCGACGACCTAAGGCGCTGATTATCCTACCTTATACAGACACTGATCCGGACACTATTAGTTTATTACCTCAGATTGCTGATTGGGCTAAAGCGCATGATTGCTTATTGCTAGGGCCGCGAGCTTTTGGGGTGCAGCGCCCGATGCGGGGCTTAAATTTAAGTCGTATTCCACTCGTGCAAGGGGGTAAGGTGGCGGTAGTCTCCCAGTCCCGAATGATTCTCATGTCGGTGCTAGACTGGGCTGCTCAGTCTGGTGTAGGGATTTCTACAGCGGTATCTACGGGTGAGGTTGCTGGCGTTAGTCTACCCGAGATTATTGAGTATTTGGCTGGGGATAGCTATACCTCAAGTATTGTTCTTTATTTGGACAAGCTGAGTGAGGGGCGAGCTTTGTTGAGCGCATTACGAGCTGCTGCTGGGGTTAAGCCGGTTGTGGTGTTTAGGGCTGGTCGTATGGATAGTGAGCTCTTAGGTGATGATAGTGTCTTTAATGCTGCTGTTAGGCGTTCGGGAGCAGTTCGGGCAAATTATATACTAGAGCTTTTCTCAGCCCTTAAAACCGTTAATCACATCCGTCGTCCTCGAGGAGGTCGTCTTGCTATTTTTGGTAATGGTAGAGCTCAAACACAGTTGATGTGGGACGTATTGGGTGCGGATGGTGATGTCGCCAAGCTGAGCCATCTATCGCGAGATACGCAGCATACTTTAGCGGTACACCTCGGCGCGGGTTCGATTACTACTAATCCGATCATTGCCTACAAGCCTTTTACTAGTGAAAGATTAGTAGCCGCTTTAAAAATTATAGTCGATGACCCTGCGGTGGATGCCGTGATGTTGATTTTGGCGCCTGATGAATCCAGTGATATGGAGGAGGTCGTCAAGGGCCTAGCAGAGTACGCGCCTAAAGCACCTAAGCCTATATTTACGACCTTGTTTGGAGAGGCGATCATGCATCCATTACGGCAAGTTATGGATGATGCGGGTACGCCAGCGTTCAGAAACCCAGAGACAGCTTTTTTTGGTTTTAGTACGATCAATGCTTATCACTATAATCAGCAACTTTTACAGCAGGTGCGAATTCCTTTGTTGCTCGATACGGTGCCCGATGAAGAAGGGGTTCATCAGATTATTGCAAGGGCTAGGGCAGAGGGTAGAGGCACATTGAACTTTGAAGAAGCTAGGGAAGTCCTAGCTTGTTATAACGCTGATGTGGTTTGGGGTGATGAACTAGATGAGCGCAGAGAGGAAATTGATGCAGAAGCGCCTTTTGCCCGTATTACAGTAAAAAAAGATCCGATTTTTGGTCCTTGGATTTATTTTGGTGAAGGTAAGCATGAGGTCAGGGTTTCAGTTCATGATCAGGGTCAAGAGCTTCCTCCCCTTAATGCGTTTTTAGCGGCACAACTGATAGAGCGTAGTCGTTTTTGGCGTTTAGAATTACACTTTTATGCTGAAGAGCATCACTTTGTTAAGCTTCAAAAGCTACTTGAGGTGGTTAGTGAGCTGGTGAGCCAGCATCCCGATATTGATAGTATGGAAATTAATCCTATTGCCTTGGGCTTAAATAATTTGATTGCTGATGAGGTCAAAATTCGTATCAGTGAGGAGCCTCAACTTCGTGGTGTGGACAGCGGTTATATGCATTTGGCAATTCATCCATACCCCCATTATTTAATTGAGCATAAGCAATTCAAGGATGATGTACCTTGGACTTTAAGGCCGATTAGACCAGAAGATGCAGAGGCATTGCAGAATTTTATTCGTGGTTTGTCCGATAGTTCGCGCTATATGCGTTTTGTTTCGATGATGAGTGAGTTAACGCCCAAGATGTTAGCGCGTTATACCTATGTGGACTATGACAAAGAGTTGGCCTTAGTAGCGACGACGGAGGTGCCTAATCCGGCACATCGCGGCTTACCGCAAGAAATAATTATCGGCTTGGCTCATTATTTACGTAATAATGACGGGGTGGGTGCAGAGTATGCTCTAGTCATTGCTGATGATTGGCAGCGTCGCGGCTTAGGTCGATCGCTGATGACTAAGTTGATTGAGCTCGCCAAACGACAGGGATTGGATTATATAGAGGGCTTGGTATTGGCTAATAATCGACCGATGCTCGGGCTCATGATGAGCTTGGGCATGACTAATGCTCCCGATCCTGAGGACCCCAGTGTCCGTAGACTCTGGATGTCCTTCAAGTAACTAGTGAGTTATTTGGCGTGTTTGCTGAGGAAGTCGTTAATGTCACGAATTTCTTCTGCACACACTTCATGCTGCATCGGATAGTCGTGCCATTCAACCTCATAGCCCCATTCGCGTAGTCGATCACGACTCTCTTCGCCGCGGGTCATTTGTACGACTTGATCAAGTGAACCATGCACCATTAGGATAGGTGTGTCTTGGTTAGCAGAGTGACGTTCTTCAGCAGTTTGTTCGGCAATTGGTAGGTAGCCCGAAAGACCAATGATGCCACCTAGCTTTTGTGGGTAGCGTAGGCCAGTTGATAGTGCCATGGCAGAGCCCTGTGAGAAGCCGGCTAAGAAAATATTTTCTGCAGGGATGCCACGCTCGATTTCGCGCTCAATGAGTGCATTGATATCATTAATGGATTTGCGAATGCTAGTCTCGTCTTCTCGATTACTTCCAATGTCCATCGTTAACAGATCATACCAAGCGGGCATGACGTAGCCGTTATTGACGGTGACAGGAATTGAGGGAGCATTAGGGAATACAAAGCGAATAGTTAAGCCTTCCGGTAAGCGGAAGTAAGGTGGCACGGGCACGAAGTCATGTGCATTGGCTCCCAAGCCATGCATCCAGATGACACTGTGAGTGGGTTCCTTGTCTTTTTTAGGGTGAATCAGTTCGATACAGTCTAAAAGTTCTTTACTCATAAAAAAACATATCCTTAATTTTGTTTGAGTCGTTTGAATTGTTACTCGATTAAATCTTTTAAGAGTTGAAATAGAGCGCGATAATGCTTGCGCTGTGGCGTCTGGTTATCACTGAGTGTGGCATTAGTGCTTTGCTCCTTGCGAGCAGCGCGCACCACACTGCGTAGCGCTTGAATGTCTACGGTGGGATATTGCTCGATCAGTTTGGTCACATCATCATCACTTTCGATGAGGCGATCACGAGTTAACTCCAGTCGATGTAAATAGTCGTTTTGCTCCTTGGACCCAAATTTCCAAGCATCCATGAGCTGACGCACAGCGTCGGTATCGACTTGGCGCAATAGTTTTGCTGCATAATGTATTTGTCGACGCTTGGCACCATGGCTTTTAAAGTTTTTTGCTTCTTCTAAGGCTTTGATGCTGTCTTCATCAAGGGGTAATTGGCGAATTCTATCCACTGATAGCTCGACGATTTCTTTGGTTAAATCCACAATGGCGTGTAGCTCGCGTTTGACCTGCGATTTACTAGGGCCGTCGTAAGCACTTTCGTCTGGATCGGGGGAGTTGCTTTGGTTGGAATCTATAGACATAGAGATAATAAAAGGTTTATTAATATTTGCTTGTCGTATATGATAGCCTGAGAGCTAAATCTATTGGCAAAAACCATCAAATCATATTTACAAGGTTTTTAATTATTAATGAGTGTAACTAGTTCAGATTTTGATTTAATCGTACAAAAAGCCTTGGCTAAGGCCAAGCAATTAGGTGCAAGTGATGCCGCAGCATCGGTTTCAGAGTCCTCCGGTTTAGTTGTAGGTGTACGACAGGGCCAGGTCGAGACGGTAGAGCGGATGCGTGATAATTCCTTGGGCGTTACTGTCTATCGCGGTAAAGCCAGTGGCTCTGCATCTACCTCGGACTTGAGCGAAAAGGCCTTGACTGAGACTGTTGAGGCTGCATGGAATATCGCCCGTTATACCGCTGAGGATGAGGCGGCCGGTCTACCGGCTCCAGAGGATTTAGCCACAGACTTTAGAGACTTGGAACTCTATAAGCCTTGGGATATAGATCCGAATCATGCGACAGAATTGGCGCTACAAGCGGAAGAAGCTGCTTTAGCTTATAGCGACAAAATTACCAATACCGAGGGTGCACAGGTAGATACAGGCGGTGGCCGTTTTGTGATGGCTAATAGTGCTGGCTTTATGGGCGGTTATCAGTTTAGTCGTCATGGTGTTTCTGCTTCTGTTATCGCCGGTAAGGATGATGGTATGCAGCGTGATTATTGGTATACCTCCAATCGCTATCCTGAGCGTCTCGACTCTCCACAAAGCGTAGGTGAGATGGCGGCTAGACGTTCAGTGATGCGTTTAGGCGCACGTCAGATACCTACTGGACGTTATCCAGTGATTTTTGAAGCGCCGTTAGCACTAGGGATTATTGGACACTTAACACAAGCAATTAGCGGTGGTGCCCTTTATCGTAAAACCAGTTTTCTAGTGGACTCCTTGGGGACTCAGGTGATGGCACCTCACTTGAGTATACATGAGGATCCTTTTGTTCTCGGCGGTATGGGGAGTAGCACCTTTGATAACGAAGGCGTTGCCACTGTAGAGCGTGATTTGCTCAAAGATGGTGTGTTGCAGGGGTATTTGCTCTCCACTTATACTGCTCGCAAGTTAGGTATGCGTAGCACGGGTAATGCAGGCGGTTCACATAACTTGATTATTCAGTCAAGCCTTACTCAGCCAGATGATGATCTTAAGGCCTTATTAAAGAAAATGCACCGTGGTTTATTAGTGACCGAGTTAATTGGTCATGGCGTTAATTATGTGACAGGAGATTACTCACGTGGTGCTTTTGGTTATTGGGTGGACCATGGTGAGATTCAGTATCCGGTAGAGGAAATTACCATCGCAGGTAATCTAAAGGACATGTTCCAGCAGATTCAGGCCATCTCTAATGATTTAATTACTAGAGGCTCTAAAACGAGCGGTTCAATATTAATTGAGCAAATGTCGGTAGCAGGCTCATAATAACGGGCTTAGGGTAAATAGCTAAGGTTAAAATGTTATATTTATGCTAGGATATCTCGCATAATTTTTTAGGAGTTTTTGATCATGGAAAGACGTTCGTTTTTGAAAAAAGCGGGTTTAGGTGTAGCTGCCGGAGCGACTGCTACGGTTTCTGCACCTGTTATTGCACAGGATGGTCCATCAGTGCGTTGGCGCATGGCAACGAGTTTTCCTCGTAACTTGCCTGCTTTGCATAATGCAGCCGTACGCTTCTCAGAGTATGTTAGCCAGATGACCGATGGTAAGTTCCAGATAGACGTCTTCCCAGCGGGTGAGATTGTGCCTGCCTTCGAAGTGCTAGACGCAGTCTCTAACGGCACTGTACAGTGTGGTCATACCTGCGGTTATTATTATTTCGGCAAAAACCCGGCGTATTGTTTTGATACCGCAGTGCCTTTCGGTTTAACAGCGCGTCAGATGACAGCGTGGTTGATCGAAGGTAATGGTATGACGCTGTTGCGTGAGCTGTTTGCTGAGGCCAATATTGTTAACTTCCCATTGGGTAATACAGGCGCTCAGATGGGTGGCTGGTTCCGTCAAGAAATTAAATCTCTGGATGACCTTAAGGGCGTTAAGATGCGTACCGCCGGTTTTGCTGGTGAGGTTTTATCGAAAATTGGTGTAGTGCCTCAGCAATTGGCGGGTGGTGATGTCTATCCAGCGCTTGAAAAAGGTACTTTGGATGCGGTTGAGTTCGTCGGACCTTTTGATGATGAAAAACTAGGCTTTGTTAAGGTCGCTCCTTACTACTATTACCCTGGTTTCTGGGAAGGTGGTCCAGCGGTTTCTCTCTACACTAACCAAGACGAGTTCGAGAAGTTGCCGGCAGTGTATAAGCATATTCTAGAAACAGCTTCTTTCCGTGCGACTCACGATATGTTGGCAATCTACGATTACAATAACGCAGGTGCTTTGCGTAATCTGATTGCTGAGGGTGCTATTTTGCGTGAGTTCCCTCGTGATATCTTAGAAGCAGCGTATAAAGCGACTGGTGAGCTTTACAAAGAGTACTCTGATAATAGCGAGATCTTCAAAAAGCTACACGATGACTATATTGGTTACCGAGATTCAGTAGCACCATGGTTTAACGTGTTAGAAACGTCATATACTCGTTTCTTAGCATACGCTATTAATCGTCTCTAGATTGCTGTTGAGATGAGATTGTAAAAGCTCTTTTTAATTAGAGTTTTTACTAAAATACAACGCTAAAGGGTTGTTTTTACATCCTTTTAGCGTTTTTGTTATTTTCTTTGTCGGTTTATGTTATAGTTATCGGCTTACTCTAGCTCGTACTGCCAGTTCTTTTTAATAATGGCATGGCGAGTGAGAGGATTTTACTTTTAAGGATAAGAAATCATGAAGACTTTTGTGGCAAAACCCCATGAAGTCAAGCGTGACTGGTATATTATCGACGCAAAGGGCAAAGTTTTAGGACGTGTAGCCAGCGAAGTTGCACGCCGTTTGCGCGGTAAGCATAAGCCCGAGTATACCCCTCACGTTGACACAGGCGATTACATCGTAATTATTAATGCAGCTGACGTAGTAGTTACAGGTGCAAAGTTTGAAGACAAGATGTACTACCGTCATACCGGCTACCCTGGTGGTATCCGTGAGACAAACTTCCGCAAGATGCAGGAGCGTTTCCCTGGTCGTGCTTTAGAAAAAGCAGTTAAAGGCATGTTACCTAAGGGTCCTTTAGGCTACGCCATGTTCAAAAAACTCAAGGTGTATGCTGGCTCTGAGCACCCACATACTGCTCAGCAACCGCAACAGCTTGATATTTAAGGATAAGTCATGATTGGTGATTGGAATTATGGCACGGGTCGTCGCAAAACCTCGGTAGCTCGTGTTTTCTTGAAAAAAGGTTCTGGTAATATCGTTGTAAACGGTAAAACCCTAGACAACTACTTCGGTCGTGAGACTGGTCGTATGATTTCTCGTCAGCCATTGGCGTTATTGGATATGTTAGAAAGTTTTGATATCCAGGTTAACGTTCGCGGTGGTGGTGAGAGTGGTCAGGCCGGTGCGGTTCGTCACGGTATTACTCGTGCACTAATCGACTATGACGGTTCACTAAAACCTGAGCTTTCTAAAGCTGGTTTTGTTACCCGTGATGCACGTGCTGTTGAGCGTAAGAAAGTTGGTTTACGTAAAGCGCGTCGTCGTAAGCAATTCTCTAAGCGTTAATTTTTTACGTTTACAGTTATGCGAAGCCGCAACCAAATATAATTTTGGTTGCGGTTTTTTCGTTTTTAGCGTTAATTATTTCTGCAGGCTAGCGATTCAAAACTTTTTTGCTTCCTGTTTGTCCAATCTTGATAGTGATCAATTACAATTAACGTTTTAGGTGCGTCAAGGCACAAAAGTTAAAATAACAGGATTTCTTCATGACTGCTTCTAATCAGAAAATTAAAGTAGGTATTGTGGGTGGCACGGGTTATACCGGTGTGGAATTATTACGTATTTTGTCCCAGCACCCTCAGGTTGATTTGCATGCCATTACTTCTCGGAGTGAGGAGGGGGTAGCGGTTGCTGATATGTTCCCCAGTTTGCGAGGTAGAGTAGATCTGCGTTTCGTAACACCTGATAATGCAGCGCTCAGTGCTTGTGATGTGGTGTTTTTTGCGACGCCGCATGGAGTGGCTATGTCTCAAGCTGAGGAGTTGATTGCTGCCGGTGTTAAGGTGATTGATCTAGCGGCAGATTTTCGTCTCCAGGATCTTGAGGCTTTTGAAAAATGGTACAAGATGCCGCATAGTTGTCCTGATGTATTAAGAAATGATAGTGCTTATGGTTTGGTAGAGCTTAATCGAGAGAAAATTAAAAAAGCCAAATTGATTGGTAATCCGGGTTGCTATCCGACAACCGTGATTTTGGGTTTGGCTCCTTTGTTAGAAAAAGGGCTAATCGAGTTGGACGGTATTATTGCCGATTGTAAGTCAGGCGCATCAGGGGCTGGTCGCGGCGCTTCAGTCGCTAATTTATTATCAGAAGCAGGTGATAATTTTAAAGCCTATGGTGTCAGTGGTCACCGCCATCATCCGGAGATTAGTGAGCATTTAGCAAGCATAGCAGGTGAGGCGGTTGGTTTGACTTTTGTACCGCACTTGGTGCCAATGATTCGTGGCATGTTCTCAACCATCTACGTACGTATTAAGCCAGAGGCTAGAGAGACTGATTTTCAGGCACTTTTTGAAGAGCGTTATGCTGATGAACGTTTTGTTGATGTAATGCCCGCAGGTAGTATGCCTGAAACCAGATCGGTGCGTGCGTCAAATGAATTGCGTATTGCTTTGTCGCGTCCAGGTGGGGGTGATACATTGATTATTTTGGTGGTTCAAGATAATTTGGTTAAGGGGGCGGCTGGTCAAGCTGTACAAAATATGAACCTTATTTTCGGCTTGCCCGAGTCTATTGGCTTAGACTTTGTGGCGGTCCTGCCGTAGATGGTTGCCCGGCTGTTTCTATTGCTGCTGGGAGTGGCAATAGGTGGTGGCTTGACATACTATCAGCAGCAATCTCAATTGCTCCACGAGCGAGATGCTTGGCAGGCAAAATTGGCGGCTCAGCTTGAGGACGCAGAGAGTCAGGCGATTATTAATTATCAGGCAATTGAAAATCTTTATCATGAGCAAAAAGCCAAAGCCTTATTGGATAATGCGATGATTACTCAGTATAGTCGTGAGATTGAGCGATTAAATGATGAGGTCACTCGACTCTATGGTGAGTTAGCTTTTTATGAAGAGATGATTCCCGCCGGTCCGGATGGTGCTGTTAGCCTAAGAGCTTTTGAGGCCCAACAAGAGGGCAGATATATCAGTTTCAAGGTGATGCTCTCACTCAGTGGTCGTGGTTTGCAGGAGCCTTTTTCAGGCCGTTTGCAGTTTACTGCTACAGGTGAAAAGGATGGTGAAGAGCAGACGATAGATATTTACCCAGAGGTTCTGCCGGCAGCAGAGCAAACAATTCAGGATGGCTCTTTAATTGGTAGTATTGCTCAGGGTAGTGATGAGTTAAGGAGTGTTGACTTGAAAGCTGCTAGTATGAGCCCCATATTAGAGTTAAACTTCACTCGAATTCAACGTCGAGAAGGATTATTAGTGATTCCTTTTGGTTTTATGCCTAAGGAGTTGACGCTTAAGGTTTTAGAGGGTTATAGCGTTAAGCTAAGTAAGACGATAGAACTCTAAGCGGCTGTATTTAAAGAATTAATTAGTTTTAAAGTCACTATTATAATAGTGGGTATACTAGAGTGGCTTGGTCACCATGTGTTAAAATTAATTAACTAGTTATTGTATGTATGCTTTTTAGAAGCATTGGAGCAAGATGATGAGTATTGAGCAAGTAGATTTACAGACACCTCCTAGTCCTTTGGTGTTTACTGACGCCGCTGCGGATAAGGTGCGCGATTTATTGATTGATGAGGGTAACCCAGATTTAAAATTACGCGTTTTCGTTCAGGGTGGAGGCTGTTCGGGCTTCCAGTATGGCTTTACTTTCGATGAGGAAGTGAGCGATGACGACACGAGTATTGATAAAAAAGGTGTTACTTTGTTAGTTGATCCGATGAGCTTCCAGTATTTAGTGGGCGCTGAGATTGACTATAAAGAAGATATCGAGGGTGCGCAGTTCGTTATTCGTAACCCTAACGCAGCCACTACATGCGGCTGTGGTTCATCCTTCGACGTCTAGTTTTTTAGCTTATTAGTCTAAGCTAGGCTGGATGTAGGGAGCCTGCCACATTTGCGTGGCGGGCTCCTGTCATTTCTGGGGTGCATATAGGCAGTCTTTGTCTAAATGCCCAAGCTAACCAGGCAAAAGCCATAGACTCCATTGCTTGGGTTGGTATGCCTAATGCATCACTGGTCCTTACTGGGTAGTTTAAAGCTGCGCTTAGCTGCGTCATGATTTCTGGGTTTGCAGCGCCACCTCCAAAAACAATGAGTTCTTTGCTGTCCTTAGCATAGTCGTTTAAGCAGGTGACGATGCAGTTAACGGTGAAGGCAACGAGGGTGGCTTGAATGTCGGCTGCTTTATAGGTGCTGGTTTCAGGGTGTAGTTCAAAGAAAGTATCTAGTTTTTCTTCTAACCATTGACCATTAAATAAATCTCGACCTGTGGATTTTGGTGGCTGAAGTTTTAGCCAATTCTCTGATGTGATAAGGAAATCTAGTAAGCCTTCATCGATTTTACCAGTAGCGCCCCAGCGCCCATCGAGGTCAAATTTTTCGCCTAAGTGCTTGTGGCACCAGTAATCTAGTAGCATATTGCCGGGCCCACAGTCAAAGCCGATGGTAGGACCTTCAGGCTGCAAGAGACTTAAATTTGAAATGCCCCCAATATTTAAAAGAGAGCGTCCTTGTGTGTTGTCACGAAAAATGGCGTGATGAAAGGCCGGAATGAGTGGGGCTCCTTGACCGCCAGCGGCGATATCGCGACTCCTGAAGTCTGATATCACATCAATGCCGGTGAGTTCGGCTACTAGCGCAGGAGCATTTAGCTGAATGCTGTATCCATGCTCAGGGCGGTGCCTTACTGTTTGTCCGTGAATGCCGAGAGCATTTATATTATCCGCTAATAGGTCATTTTCTAATAAAAGATTTTGACTGACGTCGGCATACAGCTTGCCTAATTCTAGCGACACTTGAGCTGCTAGTCTAAGCTCGTCAGGTCCGCTTTTGTTTAGTCTTAAAATAGCCTCTCTTAGGCTAATCGGTATATCAAGACTGCTAGTCGCGATTAGTTGTACTGCATTAGGTTCTTCCTGTGTGATTTTAACTAATGAAGCATCTACACCATCCGTACTGGTTCCGGACATGATGCCGATAAAATAAGGAGATTGTAGGTTCATAAAAAGCACCTCGGGAAACGATAATTCGGTTTAGGAAAGGTTATAATCTAACACACAATAGGCGCAGTGCCCTTTGCGGTTTTTGCGCTATTGATTTTATATAAACAGTTTTTGGAGTTTATCTATTCATGTCTGAGCAAGAAATTCAGATCAGCCAAGAAGTAAAAGACGAGATGCGCACCGTTTTACGCGGCTGTGATGAGCTGTTGGTCGAAAGTGAGCTAATGCAGAAAATGCAGCGTAGCAAGGATACCGGTATACCGTTACGTATTAAGTTGGGCTTAGACCCAACGGCACCGGATATCCACTTAGGCCACACCGTTGTGCTTAATAAAATGCGTCAGTTGCAGGACTTAGGGCATCAGGTCATATTTTTAATCGGTGACTTTACGGCATTGATCGGTGACCCTAGTGGTCGTGATACTACACGTCCTCCCTTGACCAAAGAGCAAATTCAGATAAACGCCAAGACTTATTATGAGCAGGCTTCCGCAATATTGGATTCTGAGCGCACAGAGATTCGTTATAACTCCGAGTGGTGTGATAAGCTGAGTTCGCGCGATATGCTTTCCTTAGCATCACGTTATACCGTTGCTCGTATGCTTGAGCGTGATGATTTTACCAAGCGCTACAAAGGTGGAGTTCCTATCTCCATTCACGAGTTTTTATATCCCTTATTGCAGGGCTATGATTCGGTTGCCCTAAAAAGCGATATTGAATTAGGTGGTACTGACCAGAAGTTTAATCTTTTAGTCGGTCGAGATTTACAAAAAGAGTATGGCCAAGAGTCACAGTGTGTGTTGACCATGCCCTTGTTAGAGGGCTTAGACGGTGTCGAGAAGATGTCTAAGTCTAAAAACAACTACATTGGTATTACCGAAACCCCTGATAGCATGTTCGGTAAGATTATGTCAATCTCAGATGAGTTGATGTGGCGCTTTTTTGTTTTATTATCGACTAATAGCATGGAGGCGATTGAGGGTTTTCGTCGTGAAGCTGAGAATGGCCGTAATCCTCGTGACTTTAAGGTCATGTTGGCACAAGAAATTATTACTCGTTTCCATGACTCTGCGTCGGCAGATAGTGCCCTGCAAAAGTTCGAGGCACGATTCCGCGATGGTCAGATTCCGGATGAGATGCCTGAGGTTGAGTTAAGTGGTGCGCCTTTATCAATTGTTCATGTTTTAAGAGACTCAGGTTTGGCAAGCTCAGGCTCTGAGGCTAATCGCAACATTCAGCAGGGCGGTGTTCGTGTTGATAGTCAGCGTATTGAGGACAGGGCGCTTGAGTTGGGTGTAGGCACTTATGTGGTGCAGGTCGGTAAGCGCAAGTTTGCCAGAGTCACAATCAAGTAAGTCTTTACTGACAAAATTATCATATTTGGAGATATTATCATGAAGTTAAGTAGTCATTCGATTCAGCATAATCAAGCTATCGATCCACGCTTTGCTTTTGGCAAAATGGATAAACAGAGCAATATTGCCTTATCTTCTAATATCAATCCGCATTTTAGTTGGACTGATGCGCCTGAAGGTACTAAATCCTTTGTGATGATTTGTGTTGATACAGACGTACCAAGCCAACCAGACGATGTCAATCAGCTTGACCGTGAGGTGCCAGCTGATTTGCCGCGAGTCGAGTTTTACCACTGGGCCTTAATTGATATTCCCGCTGATGTTAGTGAGATCAAAGAGGGCGAGCATTCTAAAAATGTGACGCCTAAAGGCAAGGGTGGCCCTACTGCTCCTAATGACTTGCGTCACGCAATCAATAACTTCACGGACTGGTTTGCAGGTGACCCAGATATGAAGGGTGATTATTTTGGCTACGATGGTCCTTGCCCACCGTTTAATGATTCATTAATTCACCATTATCACTTTACGCTTTATGCTTTAGATGTTGAGCGTCTTGCACTAGAAGGCAGTTTTACTTGTGCGGATGTGGTGAAGGCGATGGCTGAGCATATTTTAGCTGAAGACACCATTACCGGTACCTATACTTTAAACCCGCGCTTGGCTGAGTAATCACAAGCGTAGTTTGGTCACTGATTTTTTATTTAGTATTTAATTTTTTCACTCTATCTACCTACCATTAGGAGTTTTATTAATGTTTGAGCGCAGCAATACACTGGACAAAGTGGATCCGGAATTATGGTCAGCAATACAAAAAGAAGATGAGCGTCAGGAGCAGCATATTGAGTTAATCGCTTCTGAAAACTACACTAGTCCGGCAGTGATGCAGGCTCAAGGCTCACAGTTAACTAACAAATACGCCGAAGGCTATCCTGGTCGTCGTTATTACGGTGGTTGTGAGTACGTAGATATTGTTGAGCAGTTAGCGATTGACCGTTTAAAGAAGTTATTTGGTGCCGAGGCTGCTAACGTACAACCTAACTCTGGTTCTCAGGCTAACCAAGGGGTGTATTTAGCGGTTCTTAAGCCGGGTGATACGGTATTAGGTATGAGTTTGGCCGAAGGTGGTCACTTAACCCACGGTGCGCCAGTTAACGCCTCAGGTAAGCTTTATAACTTTGTACATTACGGTTTAAATGACAAAGAAGAAATTGACTATGATGAGTTAGAGCGTTTGGCTCAAGAGCACAAGCCAAAGTTAATCGTTGGTGGTGCGTCTGCTTATGCTTTAAAAATTGATTTTGAGCGTATGGCTCAAATTGCTAAGGCATGCGGTGCTTATTTCATGGTGGATATTGCTCACTATGCAGGTCTAGTAGTGTCAGGTCAGTATCCTAATCCAGTGCCTCATGCAGACTTTGTTACCTCTACTACTCACAAATCACTGCGTGGTCCACGTGGCGGTGTGATTATGATGAAGGCAGAGCACGAGAAAATCATTAACTCAGCTATTTTCCCAGGTCTACAGGGTGGTCCTTTGATGCACGTGATTGCTGGTAAGGCGGTTGCTTTCAAAGAAGCGATGGAGCCAGAGTTCCAGGAGTGGGGTAAGCAGGTTATCAAAAATGCTGTCGTACTAGCTGAAACCTTGACTAAGCGTGGCTTGCGTATTATTTCTGGTCGTACTGAGAGTCATGTGATGCTAGTGGACTTACGCAGTAAGGGCATTACTGGTAAAGAAGCAGAAGCAGCTTTAGGTAAGGCGCATATTACAGTTAATAAAAACGCAATTCCTAATGACCCAGAAACACCTTTTGTAACGAGCGGTATTCGTATTGGTTCACCAGCTATTACCACACGTGGCTTTAAAGAGGCAGAAGCTGAGATTACTGCTAACCTAATCGCTGATGTATTGGAACATCCTCATGATGAGGCTTTCCTCGAAGAAGTTCGCGCTAAGGTTAATGCTTTGACTGCGCAGTTTCCTGTTTATAAATAGTCAATAACTAGTTTATTAAGACAGATCATCTTGTTGTTTTAGCAAGGTGATCTGATACCTAATTATGAAATGTCCTTTTTGCAGTAATACTGATACCCAGGTGGTTGATTCACGTTGGCAAGACGAGGGGAATGTGATCCGACGTCGCCGTCGTTGTCCGGATTGTGAAAAGCGTTTCACTACCTTTGAGCGAGTCGAAAAGGTCATGCCGGTCGTGGTAAAGCGTGACGGTAGACGTACGGAGTTTGATTTGTCGAAGGTTGAGGCTAGTATGAATATGGCGCTTCGTAAGCGTCCAGTGAGTACTGAGGCTAGGGATAAGGCATTACTGGATATTCAAGACGCCTTGTTTAACCTTGGCGAAAAGGAAGTCAGTACTGATGCTGTGGGTGAGCTCGTAATGGAAACGCTCAAGGAGCTTGATCAAGTTGCTTATGTGCGTTTCGCATCGGTATATCAAAGCTTTGAACATATTGATGAGTTCGTCAAGGCAATCGGTGAGATGCAAAAGAAAAACGGCTCTCTCAAAAATTAACGACTCTACATGAGTAGCATTCAAAAAAATCAATCCCTTGAGCTTGACAAGCGCTGGATGCGTGAGACGATAGAGCTCGCTCGACAATCCCTTTATTTGACTTCTCCCAATCCGCGTGTGGGTTGTTTAATCGTGCGTGATGACAGGGTGTTAGGTCGTGGCAGTACACAAAAGGCTGGTAGTGACCATGCCGAGGTACAAGCGATTAAAAATGCCATAGCCAATGGTCACAAAGAAGCGATTAAGGGGGCGACTTTTTATGTGTCGCTTGAACCTTGTAGTCATTATGGTCGAACGCCTCCTTGTGTCGATGCCATTCTTTCTCATCAGCCGGCACGTGTTGTGATAGCCATGCGTGATCCTAACCCCTTGGTTGGTGGGCGTGGTATCAATAAGCTACAGCAAGCAGGTATTGAGGTGTGTTGTGGTGTTTTGAGAGAGGAAGCACTGGAGTTGAATCCCGGCTTTGTGACGCGGATGGCTAGTTCTAGGCCATGGGTGCGTACTAAAGTTGCTAGTTCCATTGATGGTAAAGTGGCTTTAGCCGATGGTGAGTCCAAGTGGATTACCTCATCAGTAGCTCGTGAGGATGGGCAGCATTGGCGTGCGCGTAGCTGCTTGGTTTTGACGGGGATTGGTACTGTTCTAACAGACGACCCGTTGCTTAATGTCCGTGCATTTGCTACGGAGCGACAGCCTATTCGAGCAGTGATTGACCGTCAGTTCTTGATTAGTAAGAAGGCCGCTATTTTTAATGGAGATCCAGTGTGGATTTTTATTGAAGATAGAGCACTTAGTGAGCAGGAGCAATGCAAACAGGCGGTATTGGAGCAGGAGCAGGGTGCACGTGTTATCAAGTTGCCTTTGGCAACTTCAGGAGCAGAGTCTCCAGCGCTCGACTTAAATGCTTTGATGGATTATCTTGCAGAACATGAAATCAATGAGGTGCATCTGGAAGCGGGACCACGCCTAAATGCTGGATTTTTAAATGCAGCTCTGATTGACGAGTTGTTGCTTTATATAGCGCCCAAAGTGATAGGTCCTGGCAGGGAGGCTTTTGCATTGGAACCCTTACAGCAATTAAGCGATGCGAAGCAGATGGTGTTTTTTGAACAAAAAGCAGTTGGTGTCGATGTGCGCTTGCGAGCGCGTGATGGTGAACGCTGGCAAGCGGCTATGGATGCTGTTAGCTAATAGTGAGAGAAAAGATGTTTACAGGAATTATTACAGGTATTGGTGAAATTACTTCCATCACTCCTTTAGGTGCAGAGGGTGATGCAGAGAGCGGTGTGCGTTTGCATGTGGCGGCCAATGATTTTGACTTAAGTCGAATTAAGCTCGGTGACTCGATTGCCATCCAAGGTGCCTGCATGACGGTGATTGCCTTTGATGAAAAAAGCTTTGAGGTTGAGGTGTCGCGCGAGTCGTTGAATAAGACAGTAGGCCTAGCACAACTGGGTGAAGTAAATCTCGAGCATGCTATGCGTCTTGGTGATACCTTAGACGGTCATATAGTGGCTGGTCATGTGGATGGTAAGGGTAAGGTTGAGAGGTTCGAGCCAGTCGGTGAGTCCTATGTGTTAAATATTCAGATTCCTGCCGAGTTGAGTAAATACCTAGCCTATAAGGGCTCGATCGTAGTTAATGGTGTGAGTTTGACAGTGAACTCGGTAGAGGATAATGCCGATGGTTGTGTCATCAGTATTAATCTGATCCCGCATACCCTGGAAGTGACTACCTTAAAGCACCTAAAGGCAGGTGCTGAGGTTAATATCGAGGTGGACTTAGTATCTCGTTATGTTGAGCGTATCCTGAGTTTGCAACAGATTCAGTAGTTTTTAATCGCTGTTTTGTGATGTGGTGGTTTATTACTTGATGATGATAGCTTAAGGTGCTAAAATCACTCGCTTAGTGATTGAATCATCGCCTACAGGGTGAATTACTTGATTTAGCACTACTCAAATAGGATTGGTGGCCGAGTGGCTGAAGGCGCACGCTTGGAAAGCGTGTATACGGCGACGTATCGAGGGTTCGAATCCCTCTCAATCCGCCA
>LSQX01298002.1_pt2 | contig 19451 bp, 17 predicted proteins | sample 654561 | NCBI WGS metagenome assembly LSQX01 (sample SAMN04489861, study PRJNA283612) | anaerobic digester metagenome | isolation source: 4 biogas reactors fed with cattle manure at either 37C or 55C with and... | place: Denmark: Kongens Lyngby | collected 2014
AGGGCGGTTCCCCGCGGTACGGCCCTTCCTTGACGGCTCATGCGTCGCCGGCCGGCAATGAGGGCGACGACGAAAAGCAGGGGCAGCAGGAAGCGAAACCAGTAGCCCGCCATATCCCATCTGCCGATCACGAAGGCCCAAAGCGTTACCGAAAGGGTGACCAGCAGGGCGGACCACCACTCCCACCGGGTCTTGCCGCCGCGAATCAGGCCAAAGACGAACACCAGGGGAAGGAACATGATCGAGTAGACGTGCAACAGGATGTTCCACATAGTTGGCAGTATACCGTACTATGGGCTAAATTCCTACCCTTCGCGTTCATGGCGACCCGGCAGGTTGCGTAAGGAGACGAACAAGAAGGGGGCTATCCCAAGGGTACATTCGGGACAGCCCCCTTCTCTCAACGTTTGGACGTGGAGAGACAGGCAACAGTAAACGTACGGCGCCTGCTCAGAGTGCAACCGTAGCCAAACGGGTAGGGGGGCGGCTTGTATGCAGCGCTCCGTTGGAGCGAAGCGAAGGGGCTGTCCCCAAAGCACTTTTGGTACAGCCCCTTTTGCGGTGTGATGCTACACTAAGCGTCAGACTCCAAGTACCGCAGGAAGAACTCCCGGAACGCCTCTTCACCAACGTTACCGACGATAGGCGGCCCTACGAGCTCGCCGTTCTTGAACGGATAGATGGCCGGAGTACCGGGCAGAGCGAGTTCGTTCGCGATCCATTCGTTGCCGCGCTCCTTTATGTCGACATACGCGAGATGCAGGTTGTACTCAGCCACCAGCTTCTCGATCGTTGGCCCCGCAGCAATGCAGTATGGACACGTCTTGAACGAAAGCTGGAGGAAAGCGACCTCTTTATTCTCAAGCCACTTCATGGCTTGATTTGCACTGATGTAAATGCGCTTGCCCGGCTGGTCCCTAACGGGCAAGAAATCCTGGGCCCAAACCACGGCCAAGCCGCCCACGATAAACACGGCGAGTGCTATTAAAAGCCAACGGCTCGTAAGGGAAGACTGCCGGCGCCTTACCTTTTTCTTGCTCAAGCGTGTCTCCTCCTATGCGACGAATCTGCCCGACAGGACAAAAGCCCACTGAGTTTTGTCCTATATTATTCTACCCGACCTTTATTCCACCTTCTTTTCCGCGTGCCCGGGACCCGCATTGGGCCCGAGGCGATGGGATGCCGCCCCTACTTCACTTCGATTGCAATCCCGAACTGCTGTGCCAAGGCAAGCCAAGCCATGTGTCGTTCGGCCCGGGCAGCCTCGACTTCTGCCCGGCGGCGATCCACCACAAGTCGCGCCTCTTTGCGCTCCGCCTCCGGCGCCAGGCCGGCGTCGATCCGCCGCAGGGCCAGCTCCTCTGTACGCCGCGCCTCCTCTAGCGCTTCTTCGGTCCGGCTTAGGGCACTCGTCGCATCCACCACCCGGCGCCACGCGGTACGTCCAGCGTCGACGGCCGTCCTCCGGGCCTGCTCGAGTCTGCTCTCAGCTGCCTCCAGCTCCAGGCGGGCGCTTTCCACATCGAGTCTACGGGCCGCCGCAAAATCCCAGGTCACGCTGACGCCGACGGCCCAACCCGGATCAAAAGCTTCCAAATCAGTTTGGACCACGGCTTCCGCATTGAGCGCCGGCAATAACGCGGACTCGGCTGCCGCAAGTGCAATCCGGGCATTGAGAACTGCCATGCGGGCCCTTTGATACGCAATGCTATGCGCCAGGAGCAAGTCTTCCCAGGCATCCGCCGGCTCTGCCTCCGGCTCGTCCGCCCCGGCAGGCTGCGGAAAAGCAGGCAGTTCGAGCAGCCCGGCAATTTCCCCGATTACCGCCTCCCAATCGACGTCGTCTACAAGATCCGCCTCGCCGGGCCACGAGTAGGCGCATTCAGAGCCGCTTTCCGCCGCGCCGATTACAGTCACGAGCCGCTCCCTGGCCTGGCGCGCCTCCCGCCAAGAGCGCTCGACCGCCGCCGCCGCTTGGTGTAAGGCCGACTGTTCGGTTTGCAGATCGCGCAGGCCGATGAACCCCTGCTCATAGCGCTGGAGAGCGTAGTCAGCTCGCCCTTGCGCGAGATCGTGCTGGCGAGCGTCGAGCTCCAGCTGGGCCTCGGCTGCCCGCAGCGCATAGAAGGCTGCGACCACGTCGGTGATGGCCGAAGCTTCCTGCTCCCGGAGCTCCAAGGCGGTGATATGCTCTTCCACCCGCTGCAACTCGTCGCGGAAGGCCCGGCCCGGATCCGGCCAAAGCCGCTTCGACCACGAGACCGAGAGCGAACCGCCGGACGCCCCGGGCGTACCGGCGATGGGCAGGGTGCCGAGCGGTACGTTCAAATCGACGGAAAGATCGTCCGTCAGCTGCCAGCCCACCGTGGCCCGGCCCCCTTGCCGAGGCGCCGGATCGAGCCTGGCCGCGAGGGTAACCCGTCCGGACGGCAGCTTGTCATACAACTCCTTGCGGTCCGCGAGGCGCTGCTGATCGTACGCCCGTGCCAACGACTCGAAGGCCGGACCGCACGCCTCGGCCCGGGCCAGCACTTCCGTGAGCCGCACTTCTGTTCGGGCAGCCGCGCCGGCGCTAATCAAAAACCCGCAGATGAGGGACGCCAACAGTGCCGCCCAATGCCTTGTCCGTCCCTTTCTTCTGGCCGTCATGGCGATGAAATCTCCCAATTCCATTCACCGAGCGGTCTGCCCGCTCAATCCTCCCAGCCGGCGATGTAATCGGCGATGTGTTGGGGAAGGGGAGGAAGCTCCTTCCGGCCTATGGCACGCAGAAAACGGGCCTTGGCCAAATTATGGTCCCAGACAGCGCCCGCCGCGTTGAGCTGCGCCTCCAGAGCCGAGGCCTGGTCGCGCAGGAGGTCGATCAAGGAAATCATCCCGGCCTCGAATCGCGCCTCGGAAATGGCCAAGTTGTCTAAAGCCAACTGCTCGCGCTGGCGTGCCGAGGCCACGTTGTGTTCCGCATCTTTCAAGGCGTACCACTGCTGGCGGATGCTATCGATGACCTGCACTTTGGCCTCCTCCAGCTGGATCTCAGCCCGGCGCACTGCCATTTCCGCCTGCCGCAGCGCTACCGGTGCCGTGTACGGATTATCGGCCTGGGCCAGACGCAGCAAAGCTTGGGCCAGGTTCCGCTCGGCCCGCTTTACCTCGGACCGCCTCGCCAAGGCCTCAGCGACGGCGTCCTCTAGTGCGATCTCCAAAGGCTCGAAGGGAAACGTATCGCGCAGGACAAAGGCTGTATTCTCGTCGGCGCCGATCAACCGGGCAAGCTGCCTCCTCGCATCGGCAACCTGCCTTTCCGACCGTGCCATGGAACTAAGGCTTTGCTGATACGAAAGTTCGGCCTGTACCAGCTCTTGGCGCGAAATGAGGCCGGCATCGTAGCGAGCCCGGGCCACGGCGAACTGGCGTTCTGCCTGCTCCAAAGTGCGCCGCTGGATTTCGAGGCTCTCCTCGGCGCGGATCACGGCGTAGTAGGCTTCCTCGACCTGAAGCGCGACCTGCACCAACGTATCAATATAAGACTCCCGCGCGTCCGCCAAATCCGCTTCCGCCTGCTGTACTGTCGACTCGGGCTGGCCCGCGAGCCGCCCGATCAACGCCTCTTCCAGCGCAATCTCCGCTTCTTCGATGCTAAACTGGGCCAACACCAGGCTGGTCGCATGGGTCAGACCCCGTTGCACGGCGGACTCGAGGGTAAGTCTTTCCGCCTCGTCCTCGGGAACGCCCTCCGCCCCCGCCGTCCAAAAGAAGCCCAGGAAAAGCACGAAGACGACAGCCGCTGCTTGCAGGAAACCGTGACGTGTCCGCGTCGCTCGCACTGCGAACATCCGCAATCCTCCTTTGTCCCTCATCGGTTCAAAGTGCTACGCACCGGCGCCCTCCGCGACCTGCAAGTAAGCCCGGAGCACGGGCGCTTCGCTCACGGGTTCGTCGCCCACGATCTCGCCGTCCCGCAAGGTAAGCAGGCGCCGGCCCCACGCTGCCACGGCAGGATCGTGCGTAACTACTACGACTGTCATGCCTTGTTCGTTCAATTCCGCCAGCGACGCCATGATTTGCCGGCCCTGCTCGGTGGGCAAGTTGCCGGTGGGCTCGTCGGCCAAGAGCATAGTGGGACCGTTGGCCAAGGCCCGGGCGATGGCGACCCGCTGCTGCTCGCCGCCGGAAAGTTCCAAGGGGCGGTGCGCCAGGCGGTGACCGAGTCCGAGCCGCTCGAGGAGCTCTTTCGCCCTGGCCCGCCGCTGTCTGGCCGGCACACCCGCATAAATCATCGGCACTTCGACGTTCTCCACGGCCGTGAGCTCCGGAAAGAGGTTATAACTTTGAAAGACGAATCCGAAATGGTCGCGCCGCACCCGCGCGAGCTCTTTATCCTTCAAAGCGGTGATATCGACGCCCTCCAAAAGGTACGTGCCGGTGCTGGGCCGGTCGAGCGCACCGAGGATGTGCAAAAGCGTCGACTTCCCGGAACCGGACGGCCCCATGATGCTGACGAACTCGCGCTGGCGGATCTCGAGGTCGGTCTCCTGCAGTGCCACGACGGGCTGCTTCAGCTGGTCGTATACCTTGCTGACGCCGCGCAGCGCTATAAACGGCATCGACTGCTTGTCACGTTCCTCTAGCTGGGTGTCAGGGCCACGCAATTTCTCTACCTCCCTCGGGTAGCAGCTGGATGGTCGGATAGGCCCGGAACGCGCTGTAGGAACTGTAGATGATGCGCTCTCCGGGGGCCAAGCCTTCCAGCACTTCAATCATCGAACCTTCAATAGCGCCGAAGCGTACCGTGCGCCGCGTCGCTTGTCGCCCGTCCTCGCTCAAGACGTAAACAAAACTGGCGTCTCCGCTGGCGAAGAAGGGACCCCGCGGCACGGCCGTGCGACCGGGCCGCGCGCCAAGCTCGATCTCCACCGTGAGGTCGGTGTTCGGTACGATCGTCTCGGCCACCTCGGGGGCCAAGGCCAAACGCACAGCCACGGCCGCGCCTTCGCTCGTCGTGGTGGCCACCGGCGCCACGTGCGCTACTTGCGCCGGCAACGTGCGCCCACCGAAACGCAGCTGGGCCGGCATGCCGGGCTGCACCTCCAAGGCTTGTTGCGGCGTGACGGCAGCTTCTACTTGTTGCCTGCGCAGGTCGGCGACGGTGAGCAATTCGGCAGCCGCTGCAACCTGGCCGCCTTCGACGACGCCTACGCTCAGCACCCTGCCGTCGCGGTCCGAACGAACCGTTAGGGCCGCGATCTGCCCCTCAAGGGTCTCCAGCTGGCGGGTCAACGTGTCTACCAAGTTCTGCGCCTTGCGCACGTTGAGATCGCCCCGCTGCCGGGTCATCTCCAGAGCCTGCTCCGCCGTGCGGATCTGGCTCTGCCGCATGCGGACGGTCTGCTCGGCATCCTCGAGCTCCTTTCTGGCCACGCCGCCCTTCTCGTACAGCTGCTGCAGAAGCTCCAGTTGTGCTTCGGCTTTGCGCAGATCATCGACGGCTTGGTCGAGCTCGCGTTCACGTTGCAAAAGCTCCTGCTCCGCCTGGAGGGCAGCCTGTTCCAGCTCGATCTGGGCGGCTGCCAGGTCAGACTGCAGCTTCTGCAACTCCTCGGTCAGTCCGTACGCCGCGAGTTCCAGGAGAACCTGGCCTTCCTTCACATCGTCACCGGGTTCGACAAAGACGCGCTCGGCCACGAGGCGGACGGAGGTCTGGCCGAAGCTGGGGGCGGTAAACACGGCGATCTCCGAAGGCACGACGCGCCCTGCCGTAATGAACAAGCTGCGAAAATCGAACGTGCCTACGGTGACCACTTCGTAGTTATCAAGTACGTACCGCTCCTCTTTGGGCCGCATGTACACATAGGCCCCGGCGGCGATCACACCCAAGATCATGACGGCGAAAACGAACATGCGCGCTTGCAGGCTCATGCGCAGCCGGCGGGTGCGGGCCGGCCTTCTCGCACGCCCTGTGTCCCCGAAAATCGTGCGATCGTACTGCTGCCGAGGCCCCTGTACGTCGGACATCAACCTCTTCCCTCCCTAAAGGCTTCGGCCGGCATGAGCTGGGCGACGCTCCACGCCGGGAAAACGGCTGCCACGGCGCCGATCAAGACCGCCAACAGTATGCCGATCAGCCCGGACGACGCGACGGTGGTCCAGGAAACGCCTGCGGTAAGGCTCTGCCAGATGCCCACTACGTACCGGCCGAAGGGATAAGCCGTCAGCGCTCCGATCACACCGCCTACGGCCGAAAGCAGAACCGATTCGGCCACGACCTCGCGTAAGATGCGTCCCCGGGTTGCGCCGATAGCCCGCGCAAGTCCGATCGCCCGTGTCCTTTCGGTGAGGTTTGCCAGCGTAGTGGTAAAGATCGCAAACCCGGCCACAACGAGCGCGGCTAGGCCCATCGAGCCGACGATAAGACCGCTCTGCAGGCGCAGCTGCCGCAGCGCCGGCGAGTCACCCGGCACCGATACCAGGACTTCGAATTCATCCTGCGGCATACCGACGACGCGAGCTGCCATCTGCCGGTTGCGCTCCGCGACACGTTCGCTGAGCAATGCCACGATCTCGTGCTCCGCTTGCGCGGCCATTCCGGGCTTCGGTTTCACAAGGAGTTCTCCGTAGGTCGCCTCCACCACCGGTCTGACGGGCACAGGAGCGGCATCGACCACAACAGCGGCCGTACCCGTCGCGCTGACTGCGGTGCCGAAAAACCCTACTTGCTGCATACGGGACCGCCGCTGCGCGCCGAGAGGTAGCAGCAGGTGGGGTTCCCCGCGGAAGGACGTTGGATCCTGTTCGCGGTAGCGGAAAACTCCCACGACCTGCAAGTCCAAACCGGGAGCTGCCATGACGGCTTGTTGGTCAAGGGCACCGCCGACAAAACCCATGTACATGTTCCGCTCGTTGTCCGGCCGCAGGTTCAGCTTCTCCCCCACAGCGTTCACCTTTTGAAACAGGGTGCGTGCCAGACGGTCGGAAATGACGACCGGCACATCACCTTCCGCCTCCATGTCCGCCTCGGTGAAGAAGCCGCCGTAGAGCATGTCGACGTCGTACACCGCGGCATAACTGGGCGTCACTTCCGCTACGTCCCGGACCGCATAACGCTCGTCGCCGATCCGGAAGATTGAGGCGAACCCGAAGTCCACGATGGTCACCGCCTCGACCGTATCGGCCTCTTGCTGGAGGTACAGAACGTCGTCAAGGGTGAAAGCCGCGGCGTACGATCCGCCCGTTCCCGTCTCGAACCCGTATCGCACCTCGAGCAGATGGGGTTCGGCGGTGGAAGGTACCAGCGCCGGGAGCACGCCGATCAAGACCGCGCTCACGGCGGCCGTGGCTGCCGCTACCTGCAACACGGCCAGCAAATTGCGCATCCAGTTAGCTTGCAGTCGGATCCAAAGTGCGCGCACTTGGCACAGCCCTCCCTAAAGTGATGCTCCCGTCGTCTCCCGGTGTGCCCTTGGGCGTCTAAGCCTCCGCACGCAAGGCCTCCGCGGGATCCTGCCGTGCAGCCAGCCATGCCGGATACAAGCCGAACAGAAGGCTGATTCCCGTGCCGAGCGCAATCCCGATCGCGGCGTCAACCGGGGTGAGAACAAGTCCGGCGTAAGGGTCGTCGACCTGCGCGCCGCCTGCCGCGATAGCGTTGAGCTGCATCATCAGGAACGCGTGAAGCAGGCGGACGGCGCCTTGAGCAAAGAAAAGGCCGAGAGCGCTGCCCAGAAGGCCCAGCAGGATCGCCTCACCGGCCGTCTGCCAAAAGAGCATGCCCCGCGTCGCGCCGAGGGCGATGCTCATCCCGGTGTAGCGCTGGCGCCTCAGCACCCGGGCGGTGAACAAATTCAAAATGTTGATGGCGGCGATCAAGAGGGCCAGGCCCGCCAGAGCAAGGATCTGCACGATGACGCCGACGCTTCCCCCAAAGTTGCCGGGCGGCCTGACTTCGACCCGCCCGGCGCCGTATATCCGGTCCATATACGACTGCACCTGACGCACCAGTTCACTGTCCGTAACACCTGCGACGGGGGTCACGTAGAGCTGGTTGAGGCGGTCTCGTTGCGTCATCGGGCCGTACGCTTCGAGCACGCGAAAACTCGAATCGTCCTCGCCGAAGGCGACGAAAAACCCCTCATCCTGCCGCGCCACGACGCCCGCAATGGTCCAGACGGTACCCTCCATACCGCTCGCCGTCGTGATCGTACGCCCGACGACCTCGTCCGGAGTCAGGTCAGGAAACAGGTAAGCGGCGGCCTCTTCGTCCAACACGATTCGGTTGTTGCCGCTTGCCATGTCTTCCCAGCTAAACGACGTACCCGCGAGGAAGCGCCGGCCGCCGGCCACAAGTTCGTCGGGACTCATTGTTTGGACCACCAGCTGCACGAAGGGTCCGGGGTTTGCCGGATCGAAAGTCACGTCCACGGTCTCGCCGTCTACGGCCGAAATCTGATATCCGCGTCCCGAACCGCTCACGAAAACGTGCTCGATTTCCGGTATGCCGTCGCGCAAAGCCAACACGTCTTGCAATGTGAAGTCGACGGGCTTCGCGAGTTCCGGATCGACCCGGATAGCCGGGCTGTTGGTCGTGGTGAAGGCGTTGAGGTCTAGGCGGCGGGGCATCACTTCGACGGCATAAAGCTGCGGCACGAAACCGGTCGCATCCGACGCGAGCTGGAGCTGAAAGCGGATGTAGGTCTCCATCCCCGTGAAGACGCCGACACCCAAGGCGATGCCGAGCAGAATGAAGAGACTTTCCAGCCAACGCTGCTTCAGCCCGCGGCCGGCAAGGCGTGCGATGCCGCGCCAGCGCGCAAGGCGGGATCCGGTGGCTGCTGGCATGGCTACTTCCCTCCGAGGTACTACGTTGTGGGCAAGTCAACGTACTCTTAGCGACCGGTTGCGGAGATTCCTTTTCAGACGGACATTTCCCACGAATAGGCAAAGGCCTTCGTCGGCTTCTACATCCCCTACAAGCGCTTTGCCATTTCCACGCTCGGCATGGGCACGCCTTCCCGGACGAGGATCAGGTGCCGAACGACGTGAAACCCATGCCGTTGGTAGAAGCCCTGTGCGTTGAGTGAAGAACGCACATACAGACGCGGCGCGCCGCGGTGCCGGGCGGCCTGCTCGAGAACGCCCAGAATGCGGGAGCCCAATCCCCTCCGCGCGCAGGATGGGCGCACGTACAAGTAGCTCACTTCGTCGACGTGCAACGCGCCAAACGCCAAGAGGTCACCGGCTCCCTCGGCGACCCATACGTCATGCTGCGCCAGTGCGATAAGGGACTGAATGTACTCGCTGCGCACGCTGTTTACCCAAGCTTGCTTCTGGGCCGCCGAATACGTGTCCCCCGTCAATCCCCATACCGCGTCAGCGAGTACCGCTGCCATGTGCGGTGCATCGGCGGCCCGGGCGGGACGCAGCGTCCAATTGGTCGGCACGACGGGTCATCTCCTCGCCCGGGGCTGTTCCATAACCGCGTCTTAGTTCCGCTTATCCGGCGCCGGCCCTCCCGGGTCGTCGAAAAATGCGGAGCAGTTGTTACCCGGGGGAAGGAGAATCGTTCCGGGCCGTTAATTACATACAAACCGGGTGATTCATAGGGATATGCACGGAAGATCCGCCGCTCCGCATCCGGGGCGACACGTGAGGAGGCCCTCCATATGCAAACACTGTCCGTGATCAAACAGCGCCGAGAGGTCACTCAGTTTCAGCCTACGCCGGTACCCCGAGACCACATTCGTGCCCTGATCGAGGCCGGCTACTACTCCGTCACCGGGAACAACCTGCCCTCGCGGGAGTTCGTCGTGGTGGAAGATGCCGCCACGCGTGAGGCCCTTTCCCGGGCTACACCCTACATGCCGTGGGCAAAGGACGCGCCGCTCAACTTAGTTATCGCGGGAAATCCCCAGGTGAGCAAATACTGGCTTCAGGACGCGACGATCGCCGCGAGCAACATATGGTTGGTCGCCACGGAGCTCGGTTTGGGTGCCGCGTGGGGCGCCATACACCACGCGGAAGACCCGGTCGAATGCGCAAGACGCGAGCAGGCGGTGCGCGATGCGGTCGGTATACCTGCGGAGCTGCGCCCGGTTGCAGTCTTGGGAATTGGGTATGCGGCGGCGCCCCCAAAGGAAAAGGAGATGTATCCCCTGGCGCGGGTCGTGCACTTGCACTCGTGGGGCCGGCAAGTAGGGAATCTGACCGAGGTGTAGCGAAGAAGGGCCTGCGCGGGCAGGCACCTCGTGCGCCGAGCCCACGATTCCGGCATGCCGGCGGTCCCCCTTTCCCGTCCCTAACCACGTACTGATACACCGCGATGTTGCAAATCCTACTCATGACATACCTTCAGACTACGCCCGCTCCCCGCCCACCTAGAGGAAAGGCCCGGCAGGTTCACGAATTACGATTGGGACCGCAGACTAAGCGCACGAGAAGCGAGGTATCGACATGGAGATTAAGTGGGGGCTGATCGACCCGGGAACTCGGTTCTTCAAAGGCAAACAGGTACCTGCCCTCCGCGACAGCTGGAAACTGGATGCGGTGCGAAACGGTGTCGTCTTCGCCGCAGCCGTGATTCAATGCAGCGAGCCGGCCGTCGCTACGCTAGGCCGGAACCTGGCCTTTGATTGGACCGGTAAGTTGCCCCGGGTTCGCATCGAGGCCCGCTGGACCGACGGCCAAGGACAACCCCTGCAGCAGGCGCCCGGCCGCGTGAGCCTGCACTGGGTGGGCTACGTCCCGGACGACAACGGCGATCTGTCGGGCGATGCACTCCTCACCGCCGAAAGCCTGACTCTCGAGGCAGACTTCGCCTACGCCGTGTGGGTTCGAGTCGAGACCGAAAAGGACGCGGCGCCCGGCGTGTACAAGCTCGATCTAAATCTGTACGTGCAGCAAGGGTGGGACGAGGAGGCAGCCGCCGCATCGGTTTCCGTGGCGGTAAGGGTGCATGAGGTCACCTTGCCTGATCCGAGAGACTACACCTTCTACCTTGACCTTTGGCAGCACCACACCCGTTGGGCCCAGTACTACAACGTGCCGCGGTGGTCGGAGCGGCACTGGCGCCTCATCGAGGCCTTCGCCGCGGAGCTGGCCAAAGGCGGTCAGAAGGCGGTCACGGTCGTCGCCTCCGATGCACCGTGGGCCGGCCAAGGCTGCTGGGACGTGCCGCAAGAGCCCTTTGCGTTCTACGAGTTTAACACCGTGGGCGTGACCCGGGATCAAGACGGACGCCTCCGCTGCGATTTTACCGTGATGGACCGCCTCATCGAGACCTACGCGGCCGCAGGAATCGACCGGGAGATCGAAATCATCGGCCTTTTGGGTGCCTGGCACGATGCGTTCGGCAGCCCTCTGGAAGATTACCCGGATCCCATTCGCATCCGGGTGTACGACGAAGCGACCGGACGGTACGACTTCATCCGCACGAAAGACGAGCTGGCCGCGTACGTCAAGCAACTCGTGGACCACTTAAAGGCCAGGGGCTGGTTCGAAAAGGCCCGCATTAGCAGTGACGAACCGGCTGACGTCGAGCGCTTCCGCACCTGCATCGAATTCCTCCGCAGCATCGAGCCGGATCTGCGCTTCAAGATTGCGTGCAACCATGCCGAGTTCATGGACGCGTCCTTGAACGACATTCTCGACTGGGTGCCGAATCTTGCATCGCTCACCAAAGATGCCGCGCTCACCCGCCGGCTCACGCAGGAAATCCACGCGCGGGGCGGACGCATGAGCTGGTACGTATGCCTGCACCCCGAGTATCCGAACAACTTCCTGCACTCGCCGCCGTACGAAACGCGCCTTTTGGGTTGGCTGACCGACTGGTTCGGTATCGACGGCTTCTTGCGCTGGGCCTATGCCGCCTGGGCGCCCGATACCTGGAACAAACCTGCCTGGAAGTTCCCGGCCGGAGACTTGTACTTGGTCTACCCCGGGACCGACGGAGCGCCCCTTTCATCCGTGCGCTGGGAAATGTTGAAGCTCGCCGCCCAGGAGTTCGAACTTTTGCGCACGCTGCGCCGGAAGGTCGATTCCTTAGCCGATGCCGGAAAGAAGGAAGAGATGCAAAGCCGACTCGATGCGCTCATCTCACGGGTCATCTTGGTGAACGACCTGGGCGAGTTCCGCGTCGATCAAAAACGGCCCGGCGAACTCTACGCGACTGATCCTGCCGCGTACGACGTCGTGCGGGCCGAGGTCATCCGCCTTCTGACCCAGCTTGCGTGAGACGATGTTTCAAGTGAAACCCGCGGGGCTGTCCCAAAAGTGCATTCGGGACAGCCCCCTTTTTCGTGTCTTAAGGTTGTGAATCCGGGAAGGAGACGGGCCGTTCTTTCCGTACTATGCAAGCAATAACCCTCATCCGGGGTACGGACAAAGGGGGAACTGCAATGTACGGAGTCTCTCGCTCGACGCCTTATGTTCTCGCGTTGGCTGCACTGTTCTTGCTCGCCGGCTGCCTTTTCTCGCCGGGAAGAACGGTCACCGCTTCGCCGATTGCTCTCGAACGCGTGGGGCCCACATTCTCCCAGCCTCTCCTCGTCGCCGCAACGCCGGCCCATCCCGATACCCTCTTCGTAGTAGAGAAAATCGGCCGCATCCAGGTCCTCAAATCGGGTCAGCTGCAGCCTCAGCCCCTTCTCGACATCAGGGGACTAGTCTCCTCGGGGTTTGAACAAGGGCTCCTCGGGCTCGCGTTCCACCCCGACTTCAGCACCAACGGCTATTTCTACGTCAACTACACGGACCGGTCCGGCCATACGCAAGTCGTCCGGTATCAGGCAGCACCGGGCACTTTGACGGCCGATCCCGACAGCGCTACGGTACTTCTCACTATCGAACAACCCGCCGCCAACCATAACGGGGGCATGATCGCCTTCGGCCCCGACGGTTATCTGTACATCGGCACGGGCGACGGCGGGCGTGCAGGCGATCCGTGGGGCAACGCGCAAAACCAGGCGACGCTCCTTGGGAAGCTCCTGCGCATCGACGTCGACGGGGCCGTACCCTACGCCGTGCCGCCTACGAATCCGTTCGTGCACGACGACGCGGCCAAACCGGAGATTTGGGCCTGGGGTTTGCGCAATCCGTGGCGTTTCTCCTTCGACCGCGAAACCGGCGACCTTTACATCGCGGACGTCGGTCAAAACGCTTGGGAAGAGGTAAACTTCGAGCCAGCCGGGCATCCGGGCGGGCGCAACTACGGCTGGAACACGATGGAGGGGACCCACTGCTACCCGGCGTCGGCCAGTTGCAGCACCGAGGGACTGGTGCTTCCCGTCATCGAATACAGTCACCAGGCGACCGGCGGGTGTTCGGTGACGGGCGGCTACGTATACCGAGGCAGCGCGATTCCTTCCCTTTACGGCCGCTACCTGTTCAGCGACTACTGCAGCGGGGAGATCTGGATGGCCGAGCGCGGAGCGGAGGGCAGTCTGTGGGAAATGACGTCGCTTCTGCAAACCGGAATGCAGATCAGCTCCTTCGGTGAGGACAACGAGGGCGAACTGTACGTCACGGACATCGGCGGAGGCGGGGTGTACAAGATCGTACCCGCGTCGTGACGAAAGCTGCGCCCTTGCGGCAAGTAAGTCGATGTGCTACGTTTAGGACAAGCAGAGGGGGCCGTGCCGGGCTCCTTCTGTTTTGTCCTCGTTGCACGCCCGATCGCATCCACTTCGGCTGCCTGACGGGAGATGACCACCTTGGATGTAATCAATTCGCTCCTCGATGCACTTTCATCCTTGGGCTTCGATCTGCGCCGCCAGTTCGCGAACGAGTGGATGGGCATCGCCGGATGGCAGTATTTGCTCGCGTTTTTAGTAATCCTGCTTTCCCTGTTCGCCCGCAGCTTGACGAAGAAACTGCTCAACCGGTTCATCCTGCCGCAGTTTGAGCGCTACGGCGCCAAATTGGCCGGCCAGCTCACCGGCGGCCTCGTCCAGCCTATTACCGCCCTGTTCGCGACTGTCGGCGTCTACGTGGCCTTGCGCATCCTGACGGCACGCGTGGCCCCGGATGCCCCCGTGCTGCTTTCCGAAACGTTCATCGTCCAGACGTTTCAAATTGCCACGGTGACGATTATTCTGTGGGCGGTGATGCGGCTTATCGACGTCGTCGCTCGCTACTACCGCGACCGCGCCCAGGCCGCGGAAATTCCCTTGGAAGAGCCGATCATCGTCCTGATCCAGCGGGCGATTAAAGTCTTCGTCTTGGTCGTCGGTGGTCTCATCGTCGTCGAACGCATGGGCTACTCTATCGCCAGTCTCCTCGGTGGTCTGGGCATCGGCGGCCTTGCGATCGCCCTCGCGGCCCAAGATACGCTCGCCAACATCTTCGGCTCCCTCATCGTGTTCACGGACAGGCCCTTCAAGATAGGCGACTGGGTGCGCATCGGCGACGTGGAAGGCTTCGTGGAGTTTATCGGGCTGCGCTCCACCCGCATCCGCACCTGGCCCAAATCGCTCGTCACCATCCCGAACAAGGTGCTGACGAACTCGAACATCGAAAACTGGTCCGCCATGCCCCTGCGCCGGGTGTCGTTCCGCTTTCCGATCGGTTTCGACGCGCCGCCGGATCGAGTTGAGGAGCTGGTCGACGGGATCGAGCAAATTTTGATCAACCACCCGGGCGTCGACCAAGGCTATCACCTTGTCAAGTTCGACGGGTTTTCCGACCGGGGCCTTGAGATCTTCATCTACTACTTCACCCGCTCCACCGTCTGGAAAGAACATCTGCAGGTGAAACAAGAAGTCAACCTGGCCATCATGCGCCTCGTCCGCTCCCTGGGCTTGAGCTTCGGCATGCCCTTCGTGCGGGTTTACGGCCACGACGGCGTGCCCTACGTTCCGGAGGAGGCGGGCAGCGAGACAAGCATTTAGGACGGAATGGGCCCATTTCCCTCCCCGTGAACGTGTGTTATACTTTTTTGAGTGTGGCGCCTGATCTGCCCGAACTGCACGTTAGCTACAACTGAGTGGGAGATGTTCCATGGGACTTTCCGTAGGCATCGTCGGCCTGCCCAACGTGGGTAAGTCGACGCTCTTTAACGCGATTACGGCTGCCGGCGCCGAGGCAGCCAACTATCCCTTCTGCACGATTGAACCAAACGTAGGCGTGGTGCCCCTGCATGACCCGAGGATCGACCGCCTGGCCGAGATATTCCAACCGGAGGAGAAGATCTACGCCACCGTGCAGTTTGTCGACATCGCAGGGCTTGTGGCGGGAGCAAGCCGAGGCGAGGGGCTCGGCAACCGCTTCCTGGCCAATATCCGTGAGGCCGACGCCATCGCCCACGTCGTGCGCTGCTTCGAAGGTTCCGACGTGGTCCACGTAAGCGGCACGGTCGATCCCCGCCGCGACATCGAAACCGTCACTTTGGAGCTCATCTTGGCCGACCTTGAAACGGTGGAGAGGCGACTCGAGCGTACATCCCGGGTGGCCAAGAGCGGCGACCCGCAAGCGAAGGACGAGGTCGCCTTGCTCGAACGGCTGAAGGCTACGCTGGATGCAGGTAAGCCCGCCCGCACCTTGCAGTTTACCGAGGAAGAGATGCCGGTCGTCAGGGGCCTTCACCTGCTGACGATGAAGCCCGTCATGTACGTCGCGAACTTGTCGGAAGAGGGCTTAACCACCGTAATAGAGGACCCGCAAAAGCATCCTCTCTACCGGCAGGTTCAGGACATCGCCGCGGCCGAAGGAGCCCAGGTCGTGCCCGTCTCTGCTCGCATCGAAGCCGAGCTTGCCGAATTGTCCCCGGATGAAAAGCAGGCCTTTCTGGAGGAACTGGGCCTCAAGGAGTCAGGCTTGGACCGCGTCGTCCGCGCGGGCTTTAACCTGCTCGGCCTGATCACGTTCTTTACCGGCGGAGACCGTCAAGTGCGGGCCTGGACCGTGCGGAAGGGAACGAAGGCACCCCAAGCCGCCGGAGTGATCCATACGGACTTCGAGCGGGGATTCATCCGGGCCGAAGTCATCTCATACGACGAGCTGGTAGCTGCAGGATCGGAGAAAGCCGCTAGGGAAGCAGGGCGGATCCGCCTGGAGGGAAAGGACTACGTAATTCAAGACGGCGACGTGTGCCACTTCCGCTTCAACGTGTGACTCCGTGGCGTGACTTCAGTCCATCCGCAGGAGCTGGCGCAAGCGCTCCACGGCCTGCTCGGGATCGTCCAAGTCAAGGACCTGCTCCTCCATCACGCAACGCCCCGCGCCGTCGCGTCTTTGGATGTACGGCACGACGAGACCCGACTGGACGACGATGCCGTGCCGTGTCAAAAGCCGCTGCGCCTCCTCACTCAACACCGCACCGTACGCTCCGCGCACACCCGCAGCGACCAGGACGAACCCTGCCGCCCGCCCGATGACCCGATCGGCGACGCTCGCGCCCTGCAGCGCCTCGCCTACGCCTTCGGCCAGCTCCAGCACGGGGCGCACACCGCTTCCGCTCGCCCAGCCGATGATGCGCCCGCCTTTGGCCGCGACCACCTTTACCTGTTCGCGGCCTTCGAGGTATGCGCGGGCCGCCTCGATATCTTGCCGAATACGGTCTACCTGCTCAGCGAACAATAAACGACCTCCTTAGGATCCCAAGCCGCGCCCCTCGTTGCGACGGAAAATCAGAGGAACAGGTCGACGCGTTCAAACCCCGCGGGCGTAATGCGGATCAAGCCCTTGTCGGACAGATGGAGCTCCGGCAAGACCACCAGCGCCAACAGGGAAAGAGTCATGAAGGCGTAGTTGAGCGTGCATCCCGCCTCGCGGAGCGCGCGGCTGACGGCACGGGAGCCTTCCGCCACCTCAGCGAAGGGCGCCGTGGACATGAGGCCGCCGATCGGAAGAGGCAACGACACCAGCTTCGACCCGACCGCAACCACGATCCCGCCCTGCATGCGGATCACTTCGTTGCCCGCCGCCGCCATGAGCTCGTCCGAGTTGCCCAGGATCATCAAGTTATGGGAGTCGTGGGCCACGGTCGTCGCCAAAGCCGCGGGCCGGTCGAAGCCGACGCCTCCTACGATGCCGAAGGCCCTGTTGCCGCTCTTCCCGTAGCGTTCGATGACGGCGAGCTTGCACAGGTCGGACAAAGGATCCTGTGGGCCGCCGATAGCAAGCCTTCCTCCGTCGACGGCGATCGTAGCCGAACGCTCGGCCGTATCCACGTGGTTTTCTCGCACTGCGATGACCCGGACCGACGCCCGGTCGCGGCCCGGCGGTGCGGCAATGTGGAAGTCTTCGGCCCGCAAATTCGGCTCCAGACGCACGGTGCGCAGCGCCTCTTCCGGGTGTCGAAAACGTGGCCAGTCGACGACCATCTTGCCGTCTTCCGCCACGACCCGCCCTGCCGCGATGGTCGTCGTCACCCGTACATCGGCCAAGGGCCCGTCGAGCAGGATGATGTCGGCATAGCGTCCCGGTGTGACGCTGCCTACGTCCTCGGCCACACGGAAGCGTTCTGCGGTGTTCAAAGTGGCCATCTGAAACGCGGTGATTGGCCGCACGCCCTGCTCGATCGCATGCCGCACCACGAAATTCATATGCCCCTCATCGATCAGGGATTCGGGGCTGCGGTCGTCCGTCACGAGGCACAGGCGCCGCGGGTCGATGCCGTATTCCGTGTGGGCCCGGATCGTAGCCGCCACGTCGTGCCAGGCCGATCCCCGGCGCATCTTCGCGTACATCCCTTGCCGCAGCCGCCACACCACGTCCTCGGCAGTCACCACCTCGTGGTCGCCGCTCACCCCCGCGGCAGCGTAAGCGGCGAGGCGCCAATCGTCGCCCGGCCAGGTGAAGTGCCCGTCCACAACCCGACCGGCGCGCAGGGCCGCCTGAATTTCTCCGAGCATCTTTTCATCGCCCAAGACGACGCCGGGAAAGTTCATGACCTCACCCAAGGCGATCACGTCTGCTCCCCACGTCATGGCCTCGGCCACTTCCTCCGGACCGATGGCGGCTCCCGTCGTTTCGAATTCAGGGAAACTGGCCGGCACGCAGGACGCCACCTGCATATAAGCCATCAGAGGCGTGGTGCGGGCCTCCTCGACCATCATGCGCAGCCCGGCCAGGCCCATCACGTTGGTGATCTCATGGGCGTCGAAGAAGCCCCCGGTCGTACCCAGGGGCAAGACCGCGCGGGCAAATTCGCTCACGGTCAGCATGGTGCTTTCGATGTGGCAGTGTCCGTCCAGAAAGCCGGGAGCGATATACCGGCCGTCCGCGTCGATGACGACCGTACCGTCGCCGATGGTGTGTGACGCGTCCTGTCCGACATATGCGATGCGGGAGCCTCTGACCGCGACGGAAAAGCCCGGCAAAATCTCCCCCGACGTCACGCTAACCAAGGTGCCGTTGCGAATCACCAGATCGGCGGGTTCGTCGCCCCTGGCCGTAGCGACAAGTCGAGGCACCACGTCGGCAAGGGCCTCACGCTGGAAAGACTGTGGGCTTTGCACGAGGGCGAGACCTCCTCTCTACTGCTGCTGGCGAGGGGCCACCTCGAATTCCATGGCCACTTCTACCTGCACGAGCACCTGGCCCCGCTCGACCGTCACGGGATACGGCAGATCAGGACCGGAAGCCGACTCCACGAGCACGGGATCGCTCGGATTGTACACCTGGATCTTGTTGCTGTCGTTCACTTGCCGGATGTTGACGATGCGCGTGCCCGTAGCCGCGCTGATGACCTCGGCCTTCGCCATGGCATCTTGTACCGCCAAAGTTAACGCCGTGCGAGCAGCCTCTTCCAAACTCCGCACCTGAAAGCGAACGCTTTGCACCGAGGTCGCTCCGAGACGCATCGCGGTGTCCACGACGCGCCCGACGTCCGCCTCGTCCTCAATCGTTACGCTCATGGTCGACGTGACGCGGTACGTAGTCGTCTGCCGCGTCGCGCTGCGCTGCTGCCAGAGATGGGCCCGGCCGGTTCGGATTTCGAGGCCTGCCAGGTCTGCCTCCTGAAGTTCCTCGCGGATCGCATCGACGATGGCGGCACTGGCGGCATAGGCAGCTTGGGCGCTTTCATCCGACGTTTCGATGTTCAAGGTGACTACAAGATGATCTGCCGGGATGACGACAAAGCCCAGTCCGATCGTGACGATGCTCGGCAGCTGCAGCGTCTGCGCACTCGCGGCCGTGCCGAGGAGGGCGGCGAGGACCAGGGAAAGCAAAACTGCCCACGAGCGACGGATCACCACGACAAATCTCCCCCTACCAAATGCCACAAAGTCACACGCCGTACCACCAGGTCGAAGTAGGCGGCCATTACCTCCCGCTCCGCCTCGGCCAAAGTAACCCGGGCGCTGAGAACGGCCGCAGGGGTCCCGACCCCCGAGCCGGCTGCCTGCTCCGCGGTTTCGAGAAGTCGTGCCGCATATTCGGCCGCCGCCACCGCCTGCGCATACACCGCCTCGGCCAGTTCTACCTGGCGGTAGGCAAAGCGCACGTCACCTTCTACCCGC
>LSQX01173723.1_pt2 | contig 19450 bp, 25 predicted proteins | sample 654561 | NCBI WGS metagenome assembly LSQX01 (sample SAMN04489861, study PRJNA283612) | anaerobic digester metagenome | isolation source: 4 biogas reactors fed with cattle manure at either 37C or 55C with and... | place: Denmark: Kongens Lyngby | collected 2014
ATCCATGTTGTCGATATGGTCCATCCAGTAGCGGTCGACCGTCTTGAGCAGGATAACGCGCTCGAGTTCGCGCATCATTTCCTCGCCGTAATGTTCTTCCTTTTCGTCGTATATCTTCATGGCGCGCTCGGTCAGCTCGGCAATAATATCCTCGCGGGTGATATCCTCAAGCTGCTGCTCGTCGTACCGGAAATCGTCCTCCTTGGACAGCCAGCCCGCGTAGAAATCGCGGAGCCCGTCGATATTCCATGTATCGTGCTCGTCGTCGCTTGAAAGATAGATTTTACAGGTGGTTTCAATCGATTCCTTAATCATGCCGATAATCGAGTCGCGCACATTCTCGCCGTTGAGAACCTTGTCGCGCTGACTGTAAATCAGCTCGCGCTGGCGGTTCATAACATCGTCAAACTGGAGAACATCGCGCCTGATGGCAAAGTTGCGCTCCTCCACCTTCTTCTGAGCGTTCTCGATAGAGTTGGTCAGAATACGGTTTTCAATCGGTGTGTCCTCGTCAATACCGAGGGTGTCCATCAGGGAGTTTATCCGCTCGCCGCCGAATAGGCGCATCAAATCGTCCTCAAGCGATAGGTAAAAGCGGGATTCGCCGGGGTCACCCTGACGGCCGGAACGTCCGCGAAGCTGGTTGTCTATACGGCGCGATTCGTGCCGTTCGGTGCCGAGTATGAACAGTCCGCCGGCCTGACATACCGCGTCGGCTTCGGATTTAATCTCCTGCTTGTATTTATCCTCCAGCTCGCGGAAGGTTTGGCGGGCAGAAAGAACCTCCTGCTCGGTGGTGTCGCTGTAGTCGGTCGACCGGGTGATAATTTCCTCGGGTATCCCCATCTTTCGCATTTCGGCCTTGGCGAGATATTCGGCGTTGCCGCCAAGCTTGATGTCGGTTCCGCGCCCCGCCATGTTGGTGGCAATGGTGACCGCCCCGCGCTTACCCGCCTGGGCAACAATTTCGGCTTCCTTGTCATGGTGCTTGGCGTTCAGAACCTCATGCTTGATGCCGCGCTTTGCCAGCATCTTTGACAGTATCTCGGACTTTTCAATCGAGATGGTGCCGACAAGCACGGGCTGCCCCTTTTCATGGCATTTTTCTATCTGGTCGATGACGGCACGGAATTTGCCCTGCTCGGTCTTATAGACGCAGTCGGGGTTGTCGATGCGAATCATGGGACGGTTTGTCGGGATCTCGACAACATCCAGCTTGTATATCTGTTCGAACTCGCGCGCCTCGGTCATGGCGGTACCCGTCATACCGGCAAGCTTTCTGTAAAGCCGGAAATAGTTCTGGAAGGTGATGGTGGCAAGCGTCTTGCTTTCGCGCTCGACCTTGACCCCCTCCTTGGCCTCAATTGCCTGATGCAGCCCCTCGTTGTAGCGACGCCCGAACATAAGGCGGCCGGTGAATTCGTCGACAATTATAACCTCGCCGTCCTTGACGACGTAATCGACGTCGCGTTTCATAATGCCGCGTGCCTTGATTGCCTGATTTATATGGTGCAAAACTGTAATGTTATCGGGGTCCATCAGGTTTTCCAGATTAAAAAACGCCTCGGCTTTCTGAACACCCGAGCGGGTGAGGGTGGCAGTTCTGGCCTTTTCGTCGACGATATAGTCGGCGTCGACATTGTCCTGTTCCTCCTTAGCGTCCTGCTCGCGCACCCTGACGAGTTTCAGGGTTTTCGCAAACTTGTCGGCGCGGGTGTAAAGGTCGGTGGATTTGTCCCCCTGACCCGAGATGATAAGCGGGGTGCGCGCCTCATCGATGAGGATAGAGTCGACCTCATCGACTATTGCGTAGTTGTGGGGACGCTGTACCTTGTGGTCTTTATATATAACCATGTTGTCGCGAAGATAATCAAAGCCGAACTCGTTGTTTGTGCCGTAGGTAATATCGGCGTTGTATGCCGCCTTTCTGTCCTTCGATTCAAGGTCATGCACGATAAGTCCGACCGAAAGCCCGAGATAACGGTAGACCTTGCCCATCCATTCGCTGTCGCGGCGGGCGAGGTAATCGTTGACGGTAACGACATGGACACCCTTGCCGGTAAGTGCGTTGAGATAGGCCGGCAGGATAACCGTCTGGGTTTTACCTTCGCCGGTTTTCATCTCGGCGATACGGCCCTGATGCAGTATGATTCCGCCGAGAATCTGAACCGGAAAGTGGGGGGTTCCGAGCACCCGATCGGTCGCCTCGCGGCAGACTGCAAACGCGTCGGGTAGAATATCGTCCAGGGTTTCGCCCATTTCAAGCCGGTTCCTGAGCTTGGCGGTCTGCCCTTTGAGATCATCCTCGCTCATACTGCGGTATTTTTCGGATAGTTCGAGTACCTTGTCGCAGATAGGCTGGATACGCTTGATCTCCCTTTTGCTGTAATCGCCGAACAGCGCCTTGATAAGTCCCATATAAGAGCCTCCCGTAAATCTAAATGAAGCGGCAAAAAGCCGGGAATATTTGTTGCAATACTAACTAATATAACACAATTAGAGGATTCATACAACCAAATAATCTGTGAACAATACTGTTTGAAAAATTCGGAGAAAACCGTTTCACGGGTTTTTAGCCGACCTTTTTGACGTCATCCTCCTGCTTTGCGTTATATATATCAAGTCCGTATTTTTTAAGAATAGGGAGTATATGTTTTTCTGCATCCGTAAATTCAATTTTTTCGTATAAATCCAGCTTTGTACCGTCATTCATGAGAAGTATATAAGAAGGATAGTCAAGCCAATCTCCAAGGGCGTTATATCTTCCCTCGACATGCCATACCGAGTTAATCTGATTGATAGGGTAGCTGTTGCCCCGAAGAGAGAAGAATGCCGAATTATCCACAACTTCATAAGGATAGAATGCAATATCGGTATGTGCCGCCAGAGCGATGAAGATAAAGCCTCCGATAAGCATTATATATGCAAACCTGCTCATAAACCTTGAATCGCGTTTTGTATTCATGATAGCGTCATAATCCAGCATTTTTTGCAGCTTCTTACGGAAAAACAACCTGTAAATACGCTTGCGGGCGAAATAAGACAGAACGATGGCTGTAATCATTACAGGCAAAAGGGCATACATGGCGTTATAAAAAGCAAATCCGGTTGAGTATTCCGCTTTTCCGGAGCTGATGAATAAAAAGAGATAATATATCCCTATATATACGGGTAAAAGAAGAAGGGCAAGCAAAAGCCATGAAGCAAATAAAGCCGGCAGTTCCGATGCGCCGGTTTGAACCCTTAAGCCGTCCTTAAGGGTGTTGAGTCCCGACGGAACGGCCTCGTATTTTTGGCCGCTCGGCAGACTTTTCATGAATGATAGGAGCCTGTCCTCATAGGAAAGCCGGTTTTTATATTTTTCATATTTTTTAATTGATTTCGTATAATTTCCGTCAAGAAAGTCCGCGTAGCATTTTGATGAGAACCGCAGCCTAAGCCATTTGTAATATCGGCTGATGCTGTTTTCAAAAATAAATTCGGCAGTGTCTTCCTCCTTGGGGTCGTCTTCCGGATTGAACATGTTTTTGTCAAACAGGGTTTGGATATCGTTTCGGAAGGCTTTGTAGGCAAGCTCCGATAATTCCTTATTTACCGCAATCTCTGCGATTTTCGGGATGTACATACTTAAATCCCCGGTCAATACGTCAAAGCAGCGGTTCATTTTTTCGGGGTTTTCGATAAAGGGGAAGAAATAGCACTTGAAATTGCTTTGGTCAATTAAAAACATCAAGTCATATAAAGAAAAATGCATATATTTTTCGTTCTTATCCAACCAAATACGACATTCCAAAATACTTCTGGGCTCAATTGAACCTGAGCCGGGTATGTAAACAAAATCAAGATTAAAACAGTGAAAGTACAGCCTTGCCGTAATCTCCTCAAACCTTTTGCCCTTGTAGTTATCTATGAATTCGAAGGTTATCGGGTTTTGGGACTCCGCGAATTCCCGTGATTTTGAGCAGAAGGTCGATATAATCGGATTATTATCAAATTTATTCAAAATAAAACACCCCGTCTTTAACAAGGAATAAATAAAACATCATATACATAAAATTTCTAATATTATATCATAATGGAACAGATAACGAAAATATAAATCACCGACACAATCCGCATTTCCCACTTGCCGATGGGGCGCGGGCGTGGTACAATAATATCAGTAAAATGATGGAAGTTATTTCACTTTATAATACGAGGGAGGCATATGTATGCTTATTAAACAGCTTTCCATTTTTGTCGAGAATAAAGCCGGACGGCTGGCCCAGATTGCCGCTGTTATTGCCGAGGCGGGTATTGATATCCGCGCCTTGTCGATTGCCGACACCACAAATTTCGGAATCCTGCGGCTTATCGTTGACAAGCCGGACGAGGCGGAGCAGGCACTCAAGGACGCGGGCTTGACGGTATCTCTGACCAATGTTATCGCGATAGGGATTCCTGACCATCCCGGGGGCTTCGCTTCGGCCATGAAATGCCTCGCGGACGCGGGGATGGGGATTGAATATATGTATGCCTTTATCTCCCGCGACCAAGGGCGCGCCTGCGTGATTCTCCGGGTCGAGGATAACGAGAAGGCTATCGCCGCCCTGAAGCAGGGCGGGGTTGAAATACTGACAAGCGACCGCATTTATAAGATGTAACGGGTATGAAGACAAACAAAGCTCGTTTGTTTTTTCATATGATTCATTCGGCACAAAGAATCGTTTTTACAGCCTGCGCTTTCCGAACGGTGGTGCAGGTTGATTTGTTATAGAGTGCGGTTCCGGCAGTTGACAACAGTGTGCTGCATGGAGACAGGGTTAAATTCTTGAAATGATATATTAAATTATGATTGAATTTACTACATATTTATCATAAAATGTCTATTATATAAATATATGAAAACTCGAAATATATGAAAACTCGGGAGGGATTACCCATGAGCAATACTTTAATCTACGACGGTAAAAAGGATTTTATGGAAATTCTGCTGCACCCGGACGCCGGTGAGCAGGAAAAATATGCGGCAGACGAATTGCGGCGTTACCTGGAGCTGATAAGCGGAATACCCTTTGATGTTGTCACAGCCAAGGGGAAACGCAATGTTTTCGCTATCGGCAGGGCTTGTCAATTATTTATCCAGACCGAAAAGGACTTGGGGCACGACGGCTTTTGCTTAAAAAGTGTTGGCGACAATCTATGCATATATGGCGGCAAGCGCGGCGTGATTTATGCCGTTTATGAATTTCTTGAGAGGATAGGCTGCCGCTTTTTCACCCATGACTGCGAGAAGATTCCGACCTATGATATGCTTGCCCTGCCTCGCTTTGACGAAAAGCAGGTGCCGGTGCTTGAATATCGGGCGCACAATTATTGGATGTATAACGAACATACACGCTTTGCGGTTAAAAGCCGTCTGAACGCGCTGGCAAACATAAGGGAAAAGCATGGCGGACATATTGAATATGTCTGGTTTGTTCATTCCTTTGAAACCCTGTTACCGCCCGAGATTTATGCAAAGGAGCATCCCGAGTATTATGCTCTGGTGAGGGGTAAGCGGCCAACAAAAAGCGGGCGGTTTCAGCTTTGCTTAACTAACCCCGATGTTTTGCAGGTTTCCATAGACAGAGTGCGTGAAGCCCTCAGAGCTAACCCCGAAAAAACAATCATTTCAATCTCCCAAAATGATTGGAAAGGCAACTGTCAATGCTCCAGCTGCGCGGCGCTGGACAAAAAGGAGGGTTCGCCTGCCGGAGCGATGATATATTTTGTCAACGCCATTGCCGAGGCGCTTGAAGAAGAATTTCCCGAGGTTGTTTTCGATACCCTGGCCTATATGTACACCCGTCAGGTGCCTAAATACGCCCGTCCGAGACATAATGTCTGCGTGCGTTTATGCTCTATTGAGGCCTGCTTTTTACATTCTTTTGAAAGCTGTGATGACTACAGGCGAGCAATGGTAATGCCCAACGGCGATAAAAAGATGTTTATCGACGACCTGCGCGATTGGGGCAAGGTCTGCGGGCGTATGTATATTTGGGATTATACCACCTGCTTTGCCCATTACCCGACGCCCCACCCGAACTGGCGGGTTTTGCAGCCCAATATGCAGGCGTTTGTGCGAAACAATGTGAAGGGCGTGTTTGAGCAGGCATGCGGTGCGTCTAAGGGCAGCGTGGACCTTAACGAGCTCCGCGCTTACATAATAAGCAAGCTGCTCTGGAATGCCGACACCGACGTCGACAGACACATAAAAGAGTTTACCGATTATTATTATGGCGATGCAGGAGTTTATATACGACAGTATATTAATCTGCTTTGCGATAACGCCGAAAAAGCAAATTGCCATGTGGGCTTTAATGATAATCCCACGCACAGCTTTTTAAATAAGGACAAACTGGACGAGTATGAGGCTGTTTTTGACAAGGCTGAGGCGGCGGTACAGGGCGACGCGCTAAGGCTGTTCAGGGTCGCCAAGGCAAGGCTGGCCCTGCGGTATGTCCGTATGAAACGAAAAGCGATGTACAAGAAGATTTATGACCGGGATGAGATTAATAAGTTCTTTTCCGACTGGGTTGGCTTCGGCTTAACAAGGATTGACGAATGGGTGCGCTGGGAGACCACCCATAAGGCCTTGCTGCGCGATAAATGGCGCGGCATAGAGCTGTACGAGCATTGGTCTGATGAAGGTCCTGATGAATATTAGGTTTTGTTGTTAGATTACCTATCACTTGTATGGTATCGGCTGTTTTTTATATTCTTCAACAATAGCCCTGACACTTTGGTCGGCTTCTATATTTGAAGCAGAGTGCAGCTTACCGCTATATCTGATTAATTCCCAGGTTCCATTTAAAAACTCAAACTCTAAATCTAATTGTGCTAAATATTGAGCTTCGCCTCCGGCTTGCATAATCGGCCTGCCTTCAAATGTAAGAAAAGGATAAGGAGTCGCAGTATGCTCATGGCCGCTCAATATAGCACCGATACCCTTCATATTTCGCAATACGGACATATTGTCATGACCCAACACTATCTGAATGTCCGAAACCTTTTTAACTTCCGGTAGTATCTCAGCTAAAGCCAAATCGCTTGATCTGTATGTTCTTATGTCATCAGAATTATCCTTACATGCAAGTGCAATTATCCCGATTTTTAATCCACCGATGCTTTTCACGGTATAGGGCTCTAATCCTTCATCCGGTTTATTCGTCTCATGCAATGATATATTTGAGTTTAAAACGGGAAAGTTTGCCCAACGTATAATATTGCTTATTTGGTTTTTACTATTAGTATAATATGAACCCGGTATATCGGGAGGCACATCATATTCATTGTTGCCGGCCGCTACGGCGTCATAACCCATCTTGTTGAATATATCTATTTCGATTTTTCCTTGAAAGTTTTCATATGGGCCTTTCCTAAAAAAATCCCCCGCATCAACCAATAAAACATTTGATTTTTCCGCTCTTGCTTTATTAACAATGGTTGAGAACTTCGGCAAAGCATCAAGATTACCGTGGATGTCGTTGGTTGAAAAAACAGTTAAAGAATAATTGGGAATCGGGCTGGTTTCCGTAGTGCTCACTGCACTTGACCGGGTTGTTGCAACATTAGAATTTAAATCAGAGTTTAAATCGCCCGAGTTATCGGCTGCCGGACCACAGCTTATTAAAGTAAATAATAATGCGGTGATTATTAATACTGTCGTTAATCTTATTTTTATTGTTATCACACCTTTGATATTGTGTTATTATAATTATACCATCCTTTAGCATAATTTCAATTGTTTATTAATCGAGGAATTATATATCGACTACCTGAATCCGGACGTTTCGCTCGTCCGGATTCGGAGCACACAACCTAAAAGCTCGTACGAAAAAAGCAGGCCGGAAATTCCGGCCTGCTTTTGACTTTATGCAGTTTGTTCGCTGAAAACCGTTATGCTGTAACCGTCAAACCAACTCGATAATACACATCTCGGCGGCATCGCCGCGGCGGACGTCGGTCTTGATAATGCGGGTATAGCCGCCGTTGCGTTCCATATATTTAGGCGCAATCTCGTCAAAAAGCTTTTTGGATACGCTTTCTTTTGTGATAAACGAAAAAACCATGCGTTTATTTGCAAGGGTTGGATTTTTGGCGATGGTAATCATCTTTTCCGTCATTGCGCGGACTTCCTTTGCGCGAGTGACGGTTGTTTCTATGCGGCCCTTCTCAAGCAGGAAGGTAACCATAGCGCGGAGCATAGCGGTACGGTGGGCAGTAGGCCGACCGAGTTTTCTGGTTCCGGGCATATCAATTCACTCCTTTTCCTTAAGGTGAAAACAAGGGTATTCCTCATCAGTTTGCAGGCAAAACAGGATTTAGCCTGTCTGACTTAACCTGATTGTCTATTCGTCTTCCGAACGCAGGCTAAAGCCCAGGGATGCAAGCTTGTTGACAACCTCTTCAAGCGACTTGCGGCCGAGGTTTCTTACCTTCATCATTTCGTCTGCGGTCTTGCTGATAAGCTCCTCAACCGTATTGATTCCAGCACGCTTGAGGCAGTTGAAGGAGCGAACCGACAAATCGAGCTCTTCGATTGTCATTTCAAGCACCTTTTCCTTACCCTTATCGTCCTTTTCTACCATGATGGAATCTCCGGCATAGGCGTCGCCGGACAAATCCACAAACAGGTTAAGATGTTCGTTCAATACCTTAGCGCCGAGGGAAACCCCCTCTTTGGCGGATATGGTTCCGTTTGTCCAGATTTCGATTGTGAGTTTGTCATAATCGGTTATCTGTCCGACACGGGTATTCTCAACCGTATAGTTAACTTTAAGAACCGGCGTATATATCGAGTCAACCGGAATCACACCGATAACCGGCGCCATATTCTGCTTGTTGCGTTCGGCGGGAACATAGCCGCGGCCTTTATCCAGCGTGATTTCCATATAAAGACGTGCTCCGTCTTCAAGGGTGGCAATATGCATATCGGGGTTGAGTATCTCCACTTCGCTGTCGCATTTAATTGAGCCGGCGTTGACCTCTCCTGCGCCTTCGGCTTCTATATATACTACCTTGGGCCCGTCGCCCATAATCTTAGCTGTCAGCCCCTTGATGTTGAGAATAACTTCTGTGACATCTTCCTTGATGCCCTCGATGGTGGAGAACTCATGAAGAACGCCTTCGATTTTTACGGATGTTACTGCCACGCCGGGCAGGGAAGACAAAAGAACCCGGCGAAGGCTGTTGCCGAGCGTTGTACCGAAACCCCTCTCCAGAGGTTCAACCACAAACTTGCCGTAGGTTCCGTCCGGTGCGATATCCAACGCTTCGATTCTGGGCTTTTCAATTTCAATCATTCAAAACCCTCCTAATTAAGAGCGAGAGCCGCCGATAAAGCGGCGTTCCGCAAATATTTGGCCTTCCATCCGGCATATAAATGCGCCGTAGCCGCACAATATGCGGAAGATGAAAAGCGGCTTTCCTGTCATCCTGTCTTATTTCGAATACAACTCGACGATAAGCGTTTCCTCGATCGGGATGTCGATTTCCTCACGATTCGGGACTGCGACGATCTTTGCCTCGAGGGTGTCGCGATTCAGATCGAGCCATTTCGGAACGGGACGTGATGAATTGGCTTCGATAACAGATTTAATCTTGTCGTTCTGGCGGCTTGATTCCTTAACGGCAATCACCTGTCCGACCTTTGTCAAGAAGGAGGGGATGTTGACCTTGCGGCCGTTTACTGTAAAATGTCCGTGCAGCACAAACTGGCGCGCCTCAGCGCGGGAGTTTGCAAAGCCCAGACGATAAATAACGTTGTCCAGACGGGACTCAAGCAGGCGAAGCAGGTTTTCACCGGTTACGCCGGGCATTTTTGCCGCCATTTCAAAGTAATGACGGAACTGTCCCTCAAGAACACCGTAAAAGCGGCGTGCAAACTGCTTTGTACGCAGCTGTTTTCCGTATTCCGATACCTTTTTGCGTCCCTGACCATGCTGGCCGGGGGCATATGATCTGCGGTCTACCGAACACTTTTTGGTGTAGCAGCGTTCGCCCTTTAAAAAGAGTTTTGCTCCTTCGCGGCGGCAAAGTCTGCACACCGGCCCTGAATATCTTGCCATACTGGTTGCACCTCCTATAATTGATTATACGCGTCTTCTTTTGGGAGGACGGCATCCGTTGTGGGGGACAGGGGTCACATCTTTAATCATGCTGACCTCGAGTCCCGCAGCTTGCAGGGCGCGGATTGCAGCCTCACGGCCGGCACCGGGGCCCTTTACATAAACCTCGACCGACTTGAGACCGTGCTCCATAGCCGCCTTTGCTGCGGTTTCGGCCGCAGACTGCGCGGCAAACGGTGTGGATTTGCGCGAACCGCGGAATCCAAGCTCGCCAGCGCTGGCCCATGAAAGAGCATTGCCCTGCGTGTCGGTGATAGTGACGATGGTATTGTTAAACGTGGACTGGATATGGGCTAAGCCACGTTCAATATTTTTGCGTTCCTTGCGGCGTCGGGTTGTACCCTTGCGCGCACCGGTTTTAGCAGCAGCCATTCTTCTATCTCCTCCTTATTTCTTTTTGTTGGCAATGGTCTTTTTGGGACCCTTGCGGGTGCGGGCATTTGTTTTTGAACGCTGTCCGCGGACAGGCAATCCTTTGCGGTGACGAACACCGCGGTAACTGCCGATTTCAATCAGACGTTTAATATCAAACGCAATGTCACGGCGAAGGTCGCCCTCAACCGTGTAATTGTGGTCGATAACATCCCTCAGTTTAGAAATATCATCCTCGCTCAGATCACGCACGCGGGTATCGGGATCAACTCCGGCAGCCGCGAGAATATCGCTGGCTGATTTGCGTCCGATACCGAAAATATAGGTAAGACCGATTTCAATGCGTTTGTCTCTGGGCAGGTCTACACCAGCTATACGCGCCATAATGATTCCTTCCTTTCTGCCTGTGCCTCATAGGGCGGGGCCATTAAATAAGAGAAACAGTACCGATTACATTATCGGGACGTCGGGTCAATCAACCCTGACGCTGCTTATGCTTCGGGTTTTCGCAGATCACCATGATGCGGCCCTTGCGCTTAATGATCTTGCATTTCTCACAGATTTTCTTGACAGAAGGTCTGACTTTCATCTTTTGACCATCCTTTCTACGCTCAAGTGGGGGTACCGCCGGGTCAAGACCGCACGGCACCCGGTTCTGAAAAGCCTTCAGAACCTGCCGCTGTTTTACCGGAAAGGCCTTCTTTCCGGACTTTAGATGCCGTATCGGCTTATTTTGTTCTCCAGGTAATACGGCCTTTGGTCAGGTCATACGGAGACATCTCGACCGTGACCTTGTCGCCCGGCAATATGCGGATAAAGTTCATGCGCAGCTTGCCGGAAATGTGTGCCAAAATAACGTGCCCGTTTGCCAGCTCAACCTGAAATGTCGCGTTGGGAAGAGCTTCGACAACCGTTCCTTCCAATTCGATAACGTCCGCTTTGGACATTGAATAACCTCCCTCTTGTGATTCAGCCGAAGGCGGTGTTGCCTTGCGGTTAAAGGCCTTGTGCCCTGCCGAGTTCGGCAAGAGCACGGCGTAATTCACGGTTGGTCGCCATTGAAGTTTCGTCCACAATTGCGCCTGTGGGGGCCAGATGACGCGGGTTTTTGCGCTTTGGCCGCTCGATAGGGCGTTTTTGTCCGTCTGCCACCCATACTCCCTCGGGCGTTACGTCGAGAACGGCCATTGTCCGCTTGCCGTCGCGTCCGCGGAGCGAAACCACCACGCTGCCTCGTTTTAACAACCGTTACACCCCCCGTTTACGGAAGCGTCAATATGACCGGTCCGTCAGGGGTAATCGCGACCGTGTGTTCAAAATGGGCGGACAGCTCTCCGTCGGCCGTCACGGTGGTCCAGCCGTCTTCAAGAACTTTTACATTCGAAGTTCCGGCGTTAATCATGGGTTCAATGGCTAAGGTCATTCCCGGTAGCAGTCTGGGGCCGTGACCGGGAGTACCGTAATTGGGGACGCTGGGGTCTTCGTGCAGGTTCGCGCCTACTCCGTGGCCGACAAACTGCCGTACCACCGAGTAACCGCGCACCTCGACATACCTCTGTACTGCGGCGCCTATATCACCGATGCGGTTGCCCGCCTTGGCCTCGCGTATTCCCTCCGAGAGGCTTTGGCGTGTGGCGTCCATAAGCGCCTGGGCTTGGGGAGAAATCCTCCCCGCCGCAAAGGTGGCGGCGTTATCGCCGTGATAGCCGTTTAGATATACCCCGACATCAACACTGACGATATCGCCCTCTTTGATAAGGCGGCTTCCGGGTATGCCGTGGATGACCGTGTCGTTCACCGAAACACACGCGCTGCCGGGGAACCCGCCATAGCCGAGAAAGGAGGGCTTTGCGCCCTGACTCTCTATATACCGGCGAACCACATTGTCGATTTCGGCAGTGGTGATGCCGGGAGCTACGGCTTCGCCCGCCAGCTTTAAAGCCCGAGCCGCAATTACGCAGGCTTCCCGCATTAATTCCAACTCGCGGCTGTTTTTAACGCAAATCATAAATTCGCCTCGAGCGCCGCAAGGGTCAGCCGGGTTGTATCGGCGACGTCCTCCTGGCCTTCGACAACAAAGAGCTTGTTCTTTGCTGCGTAATAGTCTTTGAGCGGCTCGGTTTGTTCATGATATACGCGCAGTCTTTCGCGAACGGTTTCCGGCTGGTCATCCTTGCGCTGAACAAGGGTGTCTTTGCAATTGTCGCACACGCCTTCAACCTCGGGCAGCTTATACTCGAGGTGATAGGACGCCCCGCAGCCGGGGCAGACACGGCGGCCTGATACACGCCGGGCGATTACGTCATCGTCCACCTCAATGTCAATGACACGGTCGATGACAACGCCCATGCGGTCAAGCGCCTCGGCCTGCGGAATGGTACGTGGAAAGCCGTCGAGTATAAAGCCGTCTTTGCAATCCGGCTCGGCCAGACGCTCCTGGATAATTCCGATGACAACGTCATCCGGCACCAGCCGTCCGCTATCGATATACTCTTTTGCCTTTTGTCCCATTTCGCTGCCGCTTTTCAGCGCTTCACGGATAATATTACCCGTGGAAATGGTGGGGATTTGCAGGTGCTTGCTGATTATCTCAGCCTGGGTTCCTTTGCCGGCGCCGGGAGCGCCGAGTATAATAATCTTCATAAGAACACTTCCTCCCTGTGCCAAACGGGATGCAGATTATTCAAGGAAGCCCTTGTAATGACGCATCATCATCTGACTTTCAACCTGTTGCGAGGTCTCGAGCGCTACACCGACGACAATCATTATCGAGGTGCCGCCCAGCGCAAGTCCGCCGATTCCCGAAACAGCGCTGAAAATAATGGGGAAGGTGGCTATGACGCCGAGGCAGAGGGCGCCGGTCAAAGTGATCTTGTTAAGCACGCGGTTGATAAAGTCTACGGTGGGTTTGCCCGGACGGTATCCGGGGATAGCGCCCGAATTCTTACGAAGATTATTGGATATCTCCAACGGATTATACTGGATTTTAACATAGAAGAATGCAAATCCGATAATCAGCAGGAAGTACAACACCGCATAAACGGGATGCGAGGGCTTGAACACGGTGTAGATAAACAGCGCAATCTGTCCGAAGAATCCCTTGCCCTTGGGAGCGCCCGCAAAGTTAAAGATAACGCTGGGAACCGACACCATGGAAACCGCCAGAATGATGGGCATAACACCCGACATATTGACCTTTATCGGGATGTAGGTGTTCTGTCCGCCGTACATTTTGCGCCCGACAACCCTTTTTGCATACTGGACCGGGATACGGCGCTCGGCATCGGTAATAAGAACGATAAATGCGATTATCACAAGGAAGATTACGAGTATAACCGGAACAATAATCACATTTTTGAGTCCTCCGCCGGCGTTGAGCTGTGTAATACCCGCGTCATAGAATATACTCCACAGGTATATCGCCGCGCTTGGTAAGCGGGATATGATACCGGCAAACAGCAGTATCGAGATTCCGTTTCCGATACCGCGCTCGTTTATCTGCTCGCCCAGCCACATCATCATTGCAGAACCCGCCGTAAAGACGAGCACGATAACCGCGGCGGCAAACCAGAACCCGAAGCCTCTCTGGGCTTCGCTTACCAGAGCGTTGTAGTTGTTCTTAATCATCAGGAAGTATGCGATACCCAGCATAAGTCCGAGAACAACCGTTGTATAACGGGTAATCTGAGCCAGCTTTTTGCGGCCGGTCTCTCCCTCTTTTGCCAGTCTTTCCAGCGGCGGAATGGCTACCGTCAAAAGCTGGATAATAATGCTGGCGTTGATGTAGGGGGTGATGGAAAGGGCGAATATGCTCGCGTCCGAGAAGCCGCCGCCCGACAGCATGGACAGATAGCCTAAAAACTCTCCCTTGGCAGCCTCTGTAATCTTATCGACGTCGACAAACGGGACCGAGATTGCCGAACCAATGCGGAATATCAGGATGATAAACAGTGTAAACAGGATTTTACGTCTTAAATCGGGGATCTTCCATGCGTTGCGAAGAGTCTGAAACACGTCAGATCACCTCCGCCTTCCCGCCGGCCGCCTCGATTTTAGCCTTGGCTGTTTCGGAAAAAGCAGCCGCCTTGACGGTAAGGCTCTTTTTCACTTCACCGTTACCCAAAATCTTGACTCCATCATAGGTTCTTTTCACCAGACCGGCATCCTTCAGAGCCTGGGCGTCGACCACAGCTCCGTTGTCAAACACGTCTAGCTCAGCAATGTTTACGGTTGCGTACCGTGTTTTATAAATATTTACAAATCCTCTTTTAGGAACACGTCTTTGCAGAGGCATCTGACCGCCCTCAAAACCGAGACGTGCGCCGCGTCCGGCGCGTGCCTTTTGACCCTTGTGTCCTTTACCTGCGGTCTTGCCCTGACCGGAACCGTGTCCTCTGCCGACCCTCTTGCTCTCCCTAACCGAACCGGGAGCCGGAGAAAGCTCATGCAGCTTCATATTGTTCGCACCTCCTTACTCGATTGCTTAGGCTTGGGTTACCTCGACGAGGTGGATAATCTTTGCCACCTTACCCTGTGTGGCGGCATTGTCGGGTTGGCTTGTGCTGTCACCGATCTTATGCAGTCCCAGAGATGTGGCTGTCGCAACCTGATCTTTTTTGCTGCCGATCAGGCTTTTAACCAGCGTAATCTTCAGGGTATCGCCTTTCGTCTTCTTTGCCATCTGAAATCATTCCTTTCTAGCAGTCGCCCGGTTTGAAAAACAGGTTTTCAAACCGCCCTCTCGGTTAACCCAGAATTTCCTTGGCGGCCTTTCCTCTGGTTGCGGCGACCTCTTCGACCGTGCGCAACTGTGAAAGCCCGCTCATGGTCGCACGGACGACATTGCAGGGATTGTTGGAGCGAAGCGCCTTTGTACGGATATCCTTGATACCCGCCGCTTCAACCACCGCACGAACCGGACCGCCGGCTATAACTCCGGTACCGGGGGCGGCCGGTTTCATCAGCACCCGTCCTGCGCCAAACTTGCCGATAACCTCATGGGGGATTGTGCTCCCCTTGAGAGAAATCTGAATCATCTTCTTCTTGGCGTCCTCAATGCCCTTACGGATTGCGTCCGGCACCTCTCTGGCCTTGCCTAAGCCGAAGCCGACCTTGCCGTTACCGTCGCCGACCACGACGAGTGCCGAGAATTTTATGTCACGACCGCCTTTAACCGTTTTGCTTACACGATTGATGGCGACAATGCGCTCATTAAATTCGCTGTTGTTTGCGTCATATCTGGCCAAAGTATTTCCTCCCTTTCTCGGTCGCGTATGCGCCTTAAAACTTCAGGCCGCCCTCGCGGGCGCCTTCGGCCAGCTCTTTGACGCGGCCGTGATAAATATAGCCGCCGCGGTCAAATACAACCTCGGTAATGCCCTTTTCGGCGGCGCGTTTGGCGATAAGCTGGCCGACCTTGCGGGCGGCTTCCTTGTTTCCACCGGCTGCGCCGAAATCCTTTTCAACGCTGGATGCGGTGGCGATTGTAGCTCCCGCGACATCATCAATCAGTTGGGCATAGATGTTGCTCAGGGAGCGATACACGTTGAGACGGGGACGCTGGGCCGTTCCGCATATCTTTCCGCGTACGCGGAGATGACGCTGCAGGCGGGCTTTGTTTCTGCTTGGTTTGCTCACCATGGTTTTTCACTCTCCTTATTACTTGCCCTTGCCGCCGGCCTTGCCTTCCTTGCGGCGAATTACTTCGTTCGAATACTTGATACCCTTGCCCTTATAAGGTTCGGGCGGACGTTTTTTGCGAATCTCTGCCGCAAACTGTCCGACCAGCTGTTTGTCGGGACCGGATATAATGATTTTATTGGGTGCCGGGGAATCAATTGTGATGCCGGGGATTTCGCTGACTGTAACCTGATGGCTGAAGCCGAGGGTCATAATAAGATCCTTGCCCTGCTTTTGCACACGATAGCCGACACCGTTGACATCAAGCTCTTTTTTAAAGCCGTTTGTCACACCCTCAACCATGTTGGCGATAAGTGAACGGGTCAGCCCGTGAAGCGAGCGGCTTTCCTTCTCGTCGTCGGGACGGGTTACAAGGATTTCGCCGTTTTCGACCGACACCGACATCAGCGGATGAATGGTCTGCGTCAGGGTGCCGTTTGCGCCCTTAACGGTGATAACGCCGTCGTTTATTTTAACATCGACACTCGCAGGAACGGGTATCGGTTTACGTCCGATTCTAGACATTTCTCCGTCCTCCTTACCATACAAAAGCCAGGACTTCGCCGCCCACATTCTCTTTGCGCGCCTGTTTGTCGGTCATGACGCCCTTCGAAGTGGAAACAATGGCTGTGCCGATGCCCTTCATAACCTTCGGCATGTCCTCACTGTTGGAATAGATGCGCAGGCCGGGCTTTGAAACGCGCCGCAGACCCATGAGAACCGGGGACTTGGACGGTCCCTGATACTTTAGGAAGACGCGGATTATTCCCTGCTTGCCATCCTGAATAAACTGATAATTTTTTATATATCCCTCGTCAACAAGAATCTGGGCAATAGCCTTCTTCATGTTGGAAGCGGGGATATCCACCGAATCATGCTTTGCGGAATTTGCATTTCGAATCCTTGTCAGCATATCGGCTATGGTATCGGTGATTTGCATTCCGTCAACCTCCTTTAGCTATTGCTTACCAGCTTGCCTTCCGCATACCGGGAATCTCGCCTCTGTAGGCGAGATCTCTGAAGCATATGCGGCAGATACCGTATTTGCGCAGATAGGCGTGGGGACGTCCGCAGATTTTGCAGCGGTTGTATCTGCGTGTGGAATACTTCGCCTCACGTTGCTGCCTGATTTTCAATGATGTTTTTGCCACGTTTGTCCCCTCCTTATCTCTGGAACGGAGCGCCCATTAATTCGAGCAGCTCGCGCGCTTCTTCGTCGGTTTTGGCAGTGGTTACAAAACAAATATCCATGCCGCGAACCTTGTCAATTTTATCGTAATCGATTTCAGGGAAAATAAGCTGTTCCTTAATGCCCATATTGTAGCTGCCGCGTCCGTCAAAGGAGTTCGGGCTGATTCCGCGGAAGTCGCGGACGCGGGGGAGAGCGACATTAAACAGACGGTCAAGGAATTCGTACATGCGCTCACCGCGCAGGGTCACCTTTGCGCCGATATTCATGCCCGCGCGAAGCTTGAAGTTTGCAACCGACTTCTTGGCTTTGCAGACAACGGGGCGCTGACCGGTTATTGCCGAAAGGTCGGCGACAATGGCGTCGATAATCTTTGAATTGTCACGCGCTTCGCCCGAGCTGACGTTAATGACTATCTTCTCGAGCTTTGGAATCTGCATGACGCTCTTATAGCCAAATTTCTTCATGAGCGCAGGAGCAACCTCCTGCTTGTAATAGTCCTTCATTCTGGCCATTCGCTATCAACCTCCTTACAGGGTTTCGCCGCAGCGCCTGCAAATGCGCGACTTTGTTCCATCGGCGAATTTTTTATGACCGACGCGGGTCGGCTTATTGCAGTGAGGGCAGATGACCATAACCTTGGAGGCATACATAGCGCCTGCCGACTCGATAATCCCGCCGGGATCGCCCATCTTGCGGGGCTTAACATGCTTTTTCACCATGTTGCGGCCCTCGACAATGACCTTGCCCTCTTTGGGACTCACCTCGAGCACCTTGCCTTTTTTGCCGCGGTCATCACCGCTGATAATCAGGACGGTATCGTCCTTTTTTACGTGTAGTTTTTTATTCATTTTAGGCACCTCCCATCAAAGCACTTCGGGGGCGAGGCTCAGGATTTTAAGATAATCCCTTTCGCGGAGCTCTCTTGCCACCGGGCCAAATATACGTGTGCCTCTGGGGTTCTTATCGTCACGAATAATAACCGCCGCATTTTCATCAAAACGTATATACGTTCCGTCCTCGCGGCGAACACCCCTGGCCGAACGAACAATAACGGCCTTAACTATCTCGCCTTTTTTCACAACGCCGCCGGGTGCCGCTTTTTTAACCGAAGCAACCACGACATCGCCGATATTTGCATACCTTCTGCCGGAACCTCCGAGAACGCGGATGCACATTAGCTCCTTCGCTCCGGTGTTGTCGGCAACTTTAAGGTAGGTCTGCTGTTGAATCACAGGTTGTTCCTCCTTTCAGTAAAGCCGACTTACTTGGCCTTTACAATGATTTTGGCAACGCGCCATCTCTTATCCTTTGAAAGAGGACGGGTTTCCATTACTTCAACACGATCGCCGATTTTGCACTCATTGTTTTCGTCATGAGCCTTCAGCTTAACGGTACGTTTAATAATTTTTTTGTAAAGCGGATGGCGGATATTGTCTTCGATAGCGACAACAACGGTTTTATCCATCTTATCGCTGACAACCAGACCAACCTGGGTTTTTCTGAGATTACGATCGCTCATTGTTACTCCTCCTTCCGTTACGCCCCGGCGCCGTTTTTGAGTTGATTCTCGCGAACAACGGTTTTGATGATCGCAATTTCTTTCTTTACGGCTTTCAGACGCATCGGGTTGTCAAGCTGATTGATCGCGTGCTGGAACCGCAGGTTGAACAGCTCTTCCTTGAGATCCTTAAGTCTTTTCTCAAGCTCGGCCTCGTTCATTTCGCGGATTTTTTCCATTTCATTCGCTTTCATGCCTGCTCACCATCCGTTTCTTCCTCGCTGGCTGCCTCGGCGGCAGGTGCGCTGTAGGCTTCGCCGGCCTTGCTCACAAACTTGCATTTGATGGGCAGTTTGTTGGCTGCAAGCCGCATTGCTTCGCGAGCCGTCTCTTCGGAAACTCCGCCAATCTCAAACATGACGCGTCCGGGCTTGACAACGGCCACCCAGTATTCGGGCGAGCCTTTGCCCGAACCCATTCGAGTTTCGGCGGGCTTTTCGGTAATCGGTTTATCCGGAAAAATCTTAATCCAAACCTGACCGCCGCGCTTGATATAAC
>LSQX01068902.1_pt2 | contig 19444 bp, 16 predicted proteins | sample 654561 | NCBI WGS metagenome assembly LSQX01 (sample SAMN04489861, study PRJNA283612) | anaerobic digester metagenome | isolation source: 4 biogas reactors fed with cattle manure at either 37C or 55C with and... | place: Denmark: Kongens Lyngby | collected 2014
TGCCCGGATTTTATGAAAATCCCGAGCGCTACTCCTTTCCGCTGGAACTTTCCTTTTTGGCTTCCCGCTACAATCAGATGAAAAAAGATGTGCTGAATCCAGAACTGTTTCATTCGCTGCTCATTGCCGATTACCATTTTTCCAAAACTGCGATTTTTGCCCGGCAAACATTGAAAGAGGATGAGTATCATCTCTTCCGGCAGCTTTTCAACATGGCATCCGACACTTTTCCCAAACCCGATCTCTATGTTTACCTGCATGTGGAAACACCCCGGTTGCTTGAAAATATCAAAAAACGGGGCAGGGAATATGAGCAGCATATTTCGGGTGAGTATCTTGAAAAAATCAGAGACGGATACTTCTCTTTTATGCGGGGAATATCAACATTTCCTGTTCTTATTTTAGATGTGAACAAATTAAATTTTGTTGAAAAACCGGAGCACTACCGGCTGATAAAATCGCACCTTTTGAAAAACAGTTACAGTTTGGGCATAAATCGTCTGATTTTGGAATGAAAAACTGCTTTTCTATTTTCAGATGTTAAAAAACCTTGCTATTTTTGTGCTTAAATGGAAATAATTTATTCAACTTATAATACTTGTGTGATATGAAAAAAACCAATTTTAATTTTTTACTTCTTTTTACTGTTTTAGCGCTCACTTTTTCAGGCTGTGCAGGCTTGAAAAAGATGAAAAAAAATGCTGACCAAATTCAGTTCAGGGTTACTCCCGAAGTTTTGGAAACCCATGCCGGGAAAGTGGATCTAACTGTTGACGGAAGATTCCCGGTGAAATATTTTGCCAAAAAAGCAACATTAACCGTAACTCCCGTATTGCAATATAACGGCGTTGAAAGCGAGTTCAGCCCCGTCAGCCTGCAGGGTGAAAAAGTGCAGGGAAACAACCGGGTTGTCAGTTACAATGCCGGCGGAACATTCAGCTATAAAGATGCTGCGGATTTCCAGGAGGCGATGAGAAAATCGGAGCTTGTTGTTAAGATGACTGCTTCTCAGGGAGCTAAGTCTGTTGTTTTTGCCCCTGTGAAAATTGCAGACGGCGTTATTGCCACCAGCACCATGGTTGCTAATTTCCCGAAACCAATCCTTGGCGTTCGCCGTGAGGCAAACACCACCGGGAAGTATGATCCCAATATTGATCCGTTTCAGAGAATTGTTCCCGATGAAATGATGGCAGATATTCTCTATCTGATTAATCGTGCCAATCTGCGGAACGAGGAGCTGACAAAACAGGAAATCATTGAATATTTCCAATACACCAAAAAAGCAAATGAAAATGACCGCATCGACCTGAGAAACGTTGAGGTTTCAGCTTATGCTTCACCGGACGGTTCCATCGATTTCAATACCGAGCTTGCCAGCAAAAGGAAAGATTCATCTTCCGATTATGTTGCAAGAAGGCTGAAAGACCTTGGTGTTGACATCAATCCGAAAACCCGTTATACACCCGAAGACTGGGATGGATTTAAAAAACTTGTTGAGGCGTCAAACATTCAGGATAAAGACTTAGTGCTGCGCGTGCTCTCCATGTACACCGACCCGGAAGTGCGCGAACGTGAAATCAGAAATCTTTCCGAAACTTTCACCGCCCTTGCAGATGATATTCTGCCGCAGCTACGTCGCGCGAAACTGCTCACCAGCGTTGAGCTGATTGGCAAAAGCGATGAGGAACTGATGGCGCTTGCAAAATCTGATCCCGCTTCACTGAATCCGGCAGAACTGCTCTATGCAGCCACTCTTTTTGAAGACCTTGCCGAGCAACTGTCAATTTACAACTCCTTCATCAGGGTTTATCCCAACGACTGGCGCGGTCCGAACAATGCCGGTTACGTGCTTGTAAATCAGATGAAATACAATGAGGCAAAACCGTTGTTTGAAAAAGCGGAAACGCTGAGAAACAATGAGCCGGTTGTTAAAAATAACTTAGGAGCCATCGCACTCTATGAAAACAGAGTTGAAGATGCTGAAACGCTGTTTGGCGCTGCTTCCGGTGCCGGAAAAGAGGTGAATTACAATCAGGGTATCGTAAATCTGAAAAAGGCTAACTATGAGCAGGCTGTCAGATATTTCAGCGATTTTCAGGACGTGAATTCCGGTCTTGCCAAAATTCTTGCCGGCGACAATAACGGAGCGCTCAGGGATTTGGAAGCTTTTGAACGCCCCAACTGTTTTATGAAAGAGTATCTGAAAGCGGTTATTGGCGCACGCACTGCACGCGAATCACTTCTGTTTGAAAGCCTGGGCGCTGCTGTTCAGTATAACCCGGACATGAAAGCCAAAGCCAAAACAGATTTGGAATTTGCAAAATATTTCAATAATCCGAAATTCTCTCAGATTGTTGACTGATAATGAAATATTATGTTGATATGCAAAGAGGGCAGCGGTTTTCGCCTGCCCTCTTTTGCTTTTTTCAATTCAATTTGCACAAAATAAATTTTACACATCATGGAAATCATTTCAAATTATCTTGAAAACAATAAAGAGCGTTTTGTTGAAGAGTTGTTTGGCTTGTTGCGCATTCCGTCCGTCAGTTCGGTAAAAAGCCATAAGCCGGATATGTACAAAGCGGCTGAGTATTGGAAGAATCTGCTGTTGTCCTCTGGCGCTGACAGGGCAGAAATATATGAGACAGACGGGAATCCGGTTACCTATGGCGAAAAAATCATCGACCCGAAACTGCCAACAGTTTTGGTATATGCCCACATGGATGTGATGCCGGTTGATCCCATTGAGAAGTGGCACTCCGACCCCTTTGAACCGGAAATACGCGATGGAAAAATTTGGGCGCGCGGCGCTGATGATGATAAAGGACAGGGAATGATGCACGCCAAAGCATTTGAACTGATGGTAAACACCGGAACGTTGCCCTGCAATGTGAAATTTATGATTGAGGGCGAGGAAGAGGTAGGTTCGCCGAATTTGGGAAAATGGTGCGTTGAAAACAGGGAAATGCTGAAAGCTGATGTAATTTTAGTTTCTGATACTTCCATGATTGCCGCCGATATTCCTTCAATTACAACGGGTTTGCGCGGATTAGCATACTGGCAGGTGGAAGTTACGGGACCCGACCGCGATCTCCATTCCGGTCTTTTTGGCGGAACTGTTGCCAATCCCATCAATGTGCTTAGCAGCATGATTGCCGGCATGACGGACGAAAGCGGCAGGATTACCATTCCCGGATTTTATGATAATGTGCTTGAGGTTTCTGCTGAGGAGCGCGAACTTTTAGCCGGCGCCCCTTTTGATGTGGAGGAGTACAAAAAGGCAATCGGTGTGGAAGAATTGGCAGGGGAGGAAGGATTTTCGCCAAGTGAACGCACCGGAATCCGTCCGTCGTTTGATGTCTGCGGCATTTGGGGAGGATATACCGGCGAGGGCGCCAAAACGGTGTTGCCATCCAAAGCATTTGCAAAAATTTCTACGCGTCTTGTTCCTAATCAGGATCACGAAGAGATTGCTGTATTGTTTAAGCGGCATTTTGAGACTATCGCTCCAAAATCTGTGAAAGTGGAAGTTACTTCGTTGCATGGCGGTCCCGGCTATGTCTGCCCGATTGATATTCCGGAATATAAGGCTGCCGAAAAAGCATTGACTGACGTTTACGGTAAAGCTCCCGTACCGGTGCGCTCCGGTGGCAGTATCCCGATTATCTCCGCTTTTGAGGGAATTTTGGGTATAAAGTCGGTTTTGTTGGGCTTTGGACTGGAGTCTGATGCCATCCACTCGCCCAATGAGAATTTTCCGTTAGAGCAGTTTTATAACGGAATAAAAACCATTCCGCAGTTTTATAAATATTTCGCCGAGCTGAGTATGCCGGTGGCAAACTTGTAATATTCAGGCTCTGATGTAATTGAGCTACTTGAGCTACTTGAGATAGATGTAAACTTTTGGTATTAAAATGAAAGAGAGAAGCCCCCTCTAACTCTCCCTGAGGAGGAGGAAAAGAGGACTTCCCTTTCTGTACTTATCTCTGTTTATCTGTGTGTTAGTTTCATCAACGCTCGTCCCCCTTGGCGAAGGCGGAACTTAAGGGGATTGGTTCTAAAAACACAGTATTCTCATTATTAATAATCATGTCTTTTTAGAAAGCTTTGTAAAACTTAGTGTTTTCGTGGCAAAAAATTTAAGAAAATTCACCACGGAGGGCACAGAGAGGCACAGAGAAAAACTGACCAGTTTCCTGCAGGCAGTCTATTTAAATTTAAGAAATGCCACCAAGGCGCGAAGACACTAAAATTCACGAAAAGAACATTTAAAAACTTAGTGAACTTTGTGCCTGCCTGTCCTGTAGACAGGTATTTGTGCCTTAGTGGTGAAATATTCAAGAGAACTTACCTCGGAGAATTTTCAGGAAATACTACTGAAGATTTAATGAACACAACTTCACAAAGAGCTGATAATCAACACCACTCATTTTAGTGAATTTTTGCATACCTTTGGAATGATAAATCTTCACAATAGATGAAAAAGTTAAATATTGGGTAGAGCTTTCTGGCTATGATCTTGAAACAGCAGAAGCTATGCTTCGCAGCAAAAGATATTTATATGTGGGTTTTATGTGCCATCAGGTAATTGAAAAAAATTTCAAAGCCTATTTTACATTTCTAAGATCTGAAATAGCTCCTTTTTCACATAATCTGTCATATCTTGCTAAAAAAGGTGGGTTTTACGATTTTTTTTCAGAAGAAGAAAAAGACTTTATTGATCAGATAGAGCCTCTGAATATCGAAGCACGCTATCCCTCTCATAAAGAAAGGTTGTTTAAAAGTCTTACTGAAGAAAAATGCAATGAAATTATTGAAAAAACAAAAAAAATGCAATCATGGATAAAAGCGAAATTATAGATAAAGTGAAAGACTATAGCGTATTACTCAAAAAACATTTAAACTTTGAGAAAATATATCTTTATGGCTCATACGCTAAAAACATTTATCACCCGGACAGCGATATTGATGTGGCAATTGTAGTCAATCATATTGAAGGCGACTTTTTCTCCATTCATCCGCTGCTTTGGAAACTGCGTAGAGAAATTGACGATAGGATTGAACCAATTCTTATTGAAAGGAAGAACGATAAAAGTGGATTTTTACAGGAAATAGAAAAAACCGGGATTGAAATCCTTTAAAAATTATCTCCTGTCGGTGTAGGTCTACAACCCATTCCAACAGAATTTATCAGAGAAAACACGCACAAGACCAATAGTATCAAGAATTAAGACTTTTTAGAAGACTTTGTGTCTGCAGGTAGATAAGCTTCAGTGTTTTCGTGGCAAGAAATTAAAAAAGAACTCACCACAGAGGGGACAGAGAGGCACAGAGGGAAATCTATGTGAACTATGTGTCTATGTGGTTCAAAATAGGCACAGAGAAAATTTTTTACATATAATTTAAAACAGGGTATCAAAGTTAGTGATAATCAGATCAGCCTGGGAATGATCCTGTGCGCCGGTGTTGGGTCCGGCAAATGCAATGCAGTACATTCCGGCGGCTTTGGCAGCCAAAACTCCGTTGGTTGAATCTTCAATTACGGCACATTTTTCGGGAGCAATTCCAAGCTCTTTTGCTGCCAGAAGAAATATATCCGGGTCGGGTTTGCTCGACTGCGCCCTGATGTTGTCAACCACCACTTCAAAGTATTTATCTAATCCGGTGCGCCGGAGAATAATCGTGATTACTTCCAGATAGGATGACGACGCCAACGCAATGGGAACGTTTCTTTTTATCAGTCGCTTGATTAAATCTTCTACTCCCGGCATCGGCTCAATTTTCTCTAAGGCGCTGAAGGAACTGGCAATATGTTGTACCGAAAACTCAACCAGTTCATCCACAGTTTTCTTAATTTCATGCTTTTCCTTAATCATTTGCCACATCCTGTCGTAGGCAGTGCCCTGATAGGTCAGATGCTCTTCTTCGGAAATGTTCAGTCCGAGTTCTTTGAAAGTGGTTTGTTCCACATCCATGTAATAGGGTTCCGAATCCACAAGTACTCCGTCCATGTCGAAGATAACGGCATCAAAAGAATTAAGTATTTTATTCATTATTTTTCAGTTGATTCTAAAAGTGACATAATCGGCGGACAGCTCTTCCTGTAAGGCTTCGCCCAGTTTTTGTGTGCTTAAAAATTCATATTCTCTGAAAGATTTTGCCAGTTCAACCGCCTGCTCGTTCAGTTTTTGCGAGCGGGTTCCTAAAGCAATAAGCGTGCGGTAGGTTACGGAATAGAGACGCGGGTCTTTCCCCAAAACAGCAAGTTCTTCAAAAAAAGGTTCGAACATCTCGTCGATGGCACTCTTTTCGGCAATGGCAAGCCGCCCCATCAGGTGAATTCCGGTGAAGCGAACCAGATGCTTTTGTCCGCGCCCCCACTCAATGGCTTTGGCAAAAGCAAACTTTGTTTTTACCCACAGATTAAACGACGCCTGCTCGGCAATTTCATGATTTTGAAAACTTTTTGTCCAGAAATCCATCTGCTCTTCGGAAACCTTTTCCGGCTCGTCTAAAAGTGTGGCTAAAATCATGGTTTCGCGCCACTGTTTGTTCCAGAGTTTCAGCGCCAGAAGATGATCGGCTTTGAAATTCTTTGCCAGCTCCCGCAGTTCAGTCAGCGGAACGCCGAGATTGCGACTGTATTCGATTCCCTGACTTTTCAGCAAGGCGGCAGTTTCTCCGTTTTTTCTGAGGTTAACCAGACGGAGCAGCTGTTGAAAAATTTTTTCGCTTTCGGGATTATCCAATAAAAATTCCATATAATAATTGGTGTTTTCACAAATGTAACAATTTAAACGATTTTTACCGTTATTGAAGTGCCGGTCATTTTCTTATTTTTACTCAATATTTAGGAATCTTAAAGCATGAATGGTTTTTGCAATCGGTTAAAAAACTTGCTTAACGACGATTTTTACAGGGACATAGCAGGCCTTTTTTCGGGAATGTTTCTTGCCCGGCTGTTTCCGGCAGTTTTTGCTTTGGCGATTGTGCGTATCTATTCGCCCGAAAATTTCGGGCTTTTTGTATTATACCTCACCATTGCGTCGGTAATTTCCATTATAGCCACCGGGAAATATGAAAATGCCATTATCTTGGCAGAAACTACCGAAGAGCGAAAACATATTTTCAGCCTTTCGCAAAAAATTAATTACGCAGTTGGTTTTGCAACGCTGTTTTTTGTCGGTATATATATATTACTGTTTTGGGTGAATGTTTCTGAGCGTATTTATATGCTGCTGATGATTCCTTTTTACGCTTTTTCATTGGGAGCAACACAGCTCGTCCGAAATATTCTGATTGGTACCAAAAAGTTTAAAATCCTGTCATCTCTTGAGATATGGAGGGCGGTTGCAACGGGAGCTTTTCAGTGTGCATTTTTCATTTTTCCTGTTTTTGGGCTTTTTTTAGGCGCGGTTGCCGGACAACTGATTGTGTTTCTTCTCTATGCACGAACGCTGCCCGAAACCAGAGAATTCAGGCTATCCATGCTTTCCGTTGAAGAAAAAAAATATGCCTTGCGCTACATCGACTTTCCTAAGTATTCTGTTACATCCGAGATGTTTAACTTTATCAGCAGCCAGCTTCCCGTTTTTATGGTGAAACCATTTTTTGGCGAAACCATGTTAGGGCTTTACTCCTTTTCGCACCGCTATATCAGTGTGCCCGTTCAGCTGATTAGTATTTCCATATCCAGAGTTTACATCCAGAAAGCGCAATCGCTGAAAAATGATTTGCAGGCGTTGGGCAGTTTAACTTTTTCGCTTTTCAAGAAACAGTTTTGGACAGGCGTCATTCCATTTACACTTTTAGGATTGTGGGGCGAACATCTGTTTCGGCTGATTTTCGGTGCCGAATGGGAATTTTCCGGTTTTTTAGCACAGATTCTTGCACCGTGGCTGTTTTTGGTCTTGCTGAGTTCGCCGCTATCATCCATTCTGATTGTTTTTGAAAAGCAGCGCTTTTCCATGGTGTTCAACGTAGCGTTGTTGATTACGAGAGTTTTAAGTCTTGCAGCCGGCGGACTTATTTTCAAAGACATCACCACGGCGATTGCTTTGTACAGTTTAACCGGATTTCTCTTTTTTGCGGCGCTTGGCGGATATTCCCTGAAATTGGCGGGAGTTAAGCTCACCGACACCCTGTTTTTTATGTTAAAAGCGTTATCACTGACGATTCTTCCCTTAATTATTATAAAACTATGGCTGATTCCCTGAAAAATCTTTTTGAAAAGTATGACTGGACCACAAACGGGAAAGTCTTTGTTGCCGGATTTGTCTGGTTTCAGGGAGAGCATCTTTCCGGGAAAAGGCTTCTTAACCACATTTCTGCGCACACCAAGCGGTTTGATGATTTTAAGAAACTGGCAGAACAGTTCAACGGGCAATATGCCGTTCTGGTTTTAACAGCAGCCGAAAAATGGGTAGTCTGCTGCCCTGCATGGAGTTTTCCGTTATTTTACCGGGATAGCGGAGGAATTGTAAATATCAGCGATAATCCTGAAAAGTTGCTGAATGTTGAGTCGAAATTGCAAGGCAGCTCCCTGATGAAAAATTATTTTCAGACATTTGGCGTTACGCCGGATAATACCACATTGATTCAGGATATTTTTCAGATTTTGCCCGGAGAGCTGATTCGTTTCCGCGAAAATAAGAGAGAATCTTTCCGGCTTTTTTCCTATCCTGACGATTCGTGTAAGGAAAAAAAACCAGAAATTGAAAATGAAGAGCTTTATGCCCTTTTGATTAAAATTTTTCAAAAATATTCCGGATATTTAAAGGAGAGGCAGATATTGCTTCCTTTAACAGGCGGTTATGATTCAAGACTTTTGGGGTGCTTGCTAAAGGAATTCGGGCATCAGCATGTGATTTGTGCCACCTGGGGTCGAAACAGGAATGCTGAAGTAAAAACTGCCGAAAAAGTTGCTGAAAAATTAGGTTTCGAACATATTTTTATCGATTATCCCAAAGAAGTTCCCAAGAATTTCATTGATGCAGAGGAGTTTAAACCCTATATCCATTTTGCAGGGCATTTTTCGTCTATGCCATTTCTTCAGGATTATTTTGCAATCAAAATGCTGAAAGAGAGAAAAATAGTTGACAGCCGGACGGCTGTTTTGCCCGGGCACCCGGGCGATCTGCTGAGGGGTTCGCACCTTGACAGCCGCCTCCTGTCGGGAAATGAAAAATATGCCGTTGCAAAAATCATTTCTTCTTTTGGGACTTCATATCCAATTGGTTATGAGGAGCGAAAGCAACTTGGTGAGTTTATTCAAAAAGCTTTCTTCGCTTCAGAAAACTGCCCGGCTTGGATGCAATTCGATGCGTGGGATTATCAGGAACGGCAATGCAAGTTTATCGGAAATTCAACGCTCGCCTTCTCATTTTTTGGGTTGGAAACGCTCATGCCGCTGTTCGATACGGAGCTTTTAACGTTTTTCAGAAATGTGCCGCTTGTGCAGAAACTTGGCTCCCCGCTTTACAATCAAACTTTAGAGGCTTTTTTCTTTAAAAAACATCAGGTTGATTTTGATTTGAAAGCTCCGCAAACTGACGGACATAAATTCAGCGCTTTGAAAGATTTAATTCTGCGAAACACGTCCCATTTCCTGAAAAAAAGATATTATCCCATGGAAGATTTTATCTATTACAGGGAAATCACCGAAGAAATTCGCAAATCTGACAAAACTTTCAGGTATAAAATTCCTTTCAAACCCAATAAATACAACAGCTACATCACACAATGGTATTTGCAGTTGATGGAACAACAGATTTCAGCAAAAAAATAATTGTGATATTTATGAGCCATTCTGCCATTTTTTAACATTTTCTTTTAATTTTGCTTAAAACGAATAAAATGATACAACTAAAAGGCAGAACGCAAAACATTCTTCTGATTGCAGGAGGGATTTTTCTGGTTTTCCTTATATGGTATTTTAGCGCCATTGTTACCTATATCCTTATCTCTCTGATACTCTCCTTTTTAGGCAGACCCCTTGTGGTGTGGCTGACAAAACTGAAATACAAACGATTCAGCATTCCGAAAGGAATTGCCGCTTTTATCACACTCATTGCCATCTGGGTGGTGTTTTTTTCATTCTTTCGGTTTATTATCCCACTGTTGGTCAGGGAGTTTGAAACGTTTTCAGAAATTGACTTTGTTGCAGTTTTCGATTCATTTGAAGAGCCACTGAGAAAAATTCTCAGGCTTTCAGGGAATGATATGAAATATCCTGATAATCAGGACTTCACTGATGTGTTGATCAACAAGCTTGCTTCAAAAATAAATTTTTCGCGCATTCCCGATATTTTTGTCTCCATTGCCGGAACCATCGGAGAGCTTTTTATTGCAATTTTTTCCATCACATTTATCACCTATTTCTTTCTGAAAGAGAAAAGTATGTTTCGCGAAACCATTTTGCTGATTGTACCATCGGGGATGGAGGAGAAAGTATCAAGAATTCTCAGCTCCACATCTTACCTTTTGCGAAGGTATCTGATCGGAATTACACTTGAGGTGCTTATGGTTATGCTGCTTGTTACGATTGGACTGACTCTCACGGGAATTGGATTTAATCATGCGGCAATCATCGGTTTTTTCTGTGGGCTGTTTAACGTAATACCATACCTCGGTCCGTGGATGGGAGCGCTTTTGGGTTTACTGATTGGTGCGGCTCTGAACATTCATGCCGATTTTATGCAGGAAACTCTCCCGATACTTGGACTGATGGCTGTTGTTTTTTTAACGGTTCAGATTATTGACAACATACTTTTTCAGCCGCTCATCTATTCGAGCAGTGTGAAAGCGCATCCTCTTGAAATTTTTCTTGTGGTTATTGCAGCAGGGAGTATTGCCGGAGTTTTGGGAATGTTTCTGGCAATTCCTGCCTACACCGTCGTGAGAGTAATTGCAAGAGAATTTTTTGACAACATGAAAATTGTTCGTAAACTTACTGACAGTTTGGATAATGCAAGAGATGTAAACCAGTGATTATATGTATCTAATGCCTGATTCAAAAAAATATTGCGCGAATAAACCGGCAGATTGCCGGATAAGTTGAATAAAATTTATTTTATTTAGAAACCTTTAGAGTAAATTTTTGTTAGCTTTTATTGAAAAAACAAAATTGTTTTCACACTAATCTGAACAGAATGAAGGAGGATTTCAATTGTTGCAATAAAAAAACCGTTTCCGGTTTTAAAGTACTTTTATTTTATTTTACCGCTCTTTTTTTAATACCGGCATATTCCGGGGCAGAAGAATCTTCGGCTTTTCCTGCCGGTTTTTCCAGGGAAGATGTGAATCGCGGCAAGCGCTTTTTTATGGGATTACTGCCGGTGGGCAGAGAGCATCAGGCGTGCGTCTCCTGCCACAATGTTGTTGCTTTGGACACGCTGAACTGGAATCCGTCGGCAATGGATATCGCATTGAAATATGCCGGAAAAGATGCTGAGTCGCTTCGGCGTGTGCTCATGGAGCCATCCGGGAAACTGATGGAAGCATCGCATGTCAACATCAAAATTGATGATGATGATGTTCAGCGGCTAAAAGTATATCTCGATAGTATCGCTGCAAACGGACTGCCTGCTGCCAAACCATCCGTTAACAAGCTTATCCTCTTTTTCCTGTTGGGACTTCTGATAACCTGGGCGCTTCTTGATTTGATTTTCCTCAAAAAAGTAAAATACAAATTTATTCCATTGCTTGTTTTCCTTGGCGCTTTTGGCTATCAGCTTGCGATGATTTACAACGAATCGGTTAAATTGGGCAGGAGCCAGGGATATGAACCCGATCAGCCGATAAAGTTTTCACACAAGGTGCATGCGCATGACAATCAGATTGACTGTATGTATTGCCACCACACGGCTCCCGTATCCAAAACGGCTAATTTTCCTTCCACTGAACTGTGCATGAATTGCCACATTATCGTTCGCGAAGGAACCCATTCCGGGAAATTTGAAATTGATAAGCTGATACAGGCACACGAAGAGGGGCGTTCCATTGAGTGGATTCGTATTCACGAACTGCCCGACCATGTTTTCTTCTCTCATGCCCAGCATGTGGGAGCCGGAAAATTAGATTGTGCTCAGTGTCACGGATTAGTTGAAGAGATGGATATTGTTCGTCAGCACAGCGACCTTTCCATGGGATGGTGCCTGGAATGCCACCGCGAAACCAAAGTTGATTTCCTTGAAAATGAATATTATAAGACTTTTGAAGCTTTCCATGAAGAGCTGAAAAAAGGGATGAAAGATTCCATCGTTGCAGCCGATATTGGTGCAAATGACTGTCAGAAATGCCATTATTAACATATAATATAATTACAATCAAAAGTTTACCTGATGATTAAAGAAGAAAACACATACTGGCAAATATTACCGGAATTTGATCCGCTGAATCCCGCAAAAACCATTCGCGGGAAGGAAGAAGTTGTCAGTCCCACTTCACGCAGGAATTTTTTAAAAGTGCTTGGGCTTGGCACTGCTTCGGCAGCCCTGATTGCATCCTGCAAAAGACCTGTGGAAAAAGCAATTCCCTATTTTATTAAACCTGAAGAGATTACCCCGGGGAAGTCAGTATATTACGCATCGTCATATTTCAATCAAAACGAATTCAACAATGTGCTGGTTAAGGTTCGCGACAACCGGCCGATCAAGTTGGAACCTAATCCCGCTTCGGTAATCACACCGCGTGGTGCGAGCGGTCGGGTGCAGGCGTCGGTTTTAGACGTTTATAACGTGAACCGCTATCAGGGTCCGCAGAAAAATGGTGAGTCCATTGATTGGGAAGCTGCTGACAACGAAATTGTTGCAGCCCTAAATGAGCTTTCTGAATCAGGGCGTGCCATTCTGCTCATAACCCCAACAATTATCAGTCCTGCCACCAAAAAGGTCATTTCGGAATTTGTTGAAAAATTTGACGCTGAGTGGCAACAATACGATGCCATTCCGATGGATGGATACCGCGAAGCCAATCGCCGCGTTTTTGGAACTGACGCCTTGCCTGAGTATGATTTTGAAAAAGCCGATTGCATCGTTTCTGTCGGGTGTGATTTTTTGGGAACCTGGTTGTCGCCGGTTGAGTTTTCGGCACATTATGCCAAACGGCGCGCGCTCCACAACGGAAACCGGGAGTTGAGCAAACACTGGCAGATTGAGGCAGGCATGTCGCTGACCGGCAGCAATGCTGATGTCCGGATTCGGACAGAAAGAGCCGATTACGGAAAAACGCTTATCTATATATATAATACGCTGGCAGCCAAAAGAGGAGTGCCCGGAACGGGCGCTTCGATGCAAAAGCCTGAAAATGCTGAGCAGTTGGATAAAATGTTGGCAGAACTGATGGAAAACGAGGGCAGATCCATTGTGGTTTGCGGCGACAATAATCCCGATTATCAGGTTTTGGTAAACGGCATCAACCAGATGCTGGGAAATATCGGAAATACAATCAGATTTGAACGTACCTATAACCATTTCAGAGGCAGCGAACAGTGGAAAAAAACCTTGCTGACAGCTGACCCGGGTGCAGTTATTCTTTGGGATGTCAATCCTGTTTATAACCATCCGGAGTCTGAAAAAATTAAATCGGCAATTGAAAATGTTCCGCTTTCTGTTGCTATTGGCTCGCTTCCCGATGAAACTTCCGCGTTGTGCCAATATGTGCTGCCATCACCCGGATATTTAGAGTGCTGGGATGATGCCGAATACAAAAACGGAATTTATTCCGTTTTGCAGCCAACACTTCACAAACTGTTTGATTCGCGGCAGGCTCAGGAAACTTTGCTGACCTGGACAGAAAGCGAAACCAACTGGTGGGATTATATCAAAGCGCGCTGGATTTCAAACTATTTTCCAAAATATAATGAAACCGGCGACCCCGATTCCGACCGGTTTTGGATTGATATGCTCCGAAAAGGAGAACTGGTTTTGGATGCTACGGCAACGTCAGTGAGTTTTGATGCCGCTGAAATCAATAATTCAATTTCAAGAGTTGCTTCGGAAACATCTTCTAACAGTTTTACCGTTGAATTGGTGGAAAGTATCACGATTCGCACCGGCGATGGTCCGCTGAATCCCTGGCTTCAGGAGTGCCCCGATCCCGTCACGCGGGTTGCCTGGGGGAATTACGCTTCCTTAGCGCCATCTGTTGCGCGGCAGATGGGACTGAAAAACGGAGATATTGTCCGTTTGGGAAGCCTTGTAATTCCGGCATTCATTCAGCCCGGACAGGCAGATAAAACCATCTCTGTTTATCTGGGATACGGGCGGGTGAAAGGTGTTCCGCAAGAGCTGATTACAGGTGTCAATGCCTATCCGCTCACCAAAATTGAAAATGGTTTCCGCAATTTCGCAGTTTCAGGTTTTTCTGTTGAAAAAACAGGAGAATTTGAACAGCTTGCGCTGGTGCAGGGGCATCAGACCATGGAAGGGCGCGCAATAGTTCGCGAATCGACTTTCAACGAATGGACAAAAAATCCGGCAGCAGGAAACGAACTGCATGAGGAGATTGAACGTCAGCATACTACGCTATATAAAAAGCAGGAATACAAAGGGCACAAATGGGGAATGGCGATTGACTTGAACACCTGTATCGGTTGCAATGCCTGTGTTTTGGCATGTAATACCGAAAACAATATTCCGGTTGTCGGCAAAAAGGAGACCATCCGCCACCATGAAATGCACTGGATTCGTATTGACCGTTACTACAACGGCAGTGAAGACAATCCTGAAGTGGTCAGGCAGCCGGTCATGTGCCAGCATTGCGGCAATGCGCCATGTGAAAACGTTTGTCCGGTGGCAGCCACCACCCATTCCGATGAGGGATTGAACCAGATGACCTACAACCGCTGTATCGGTACGCGCTATTGCAATAACAACTGCCCGTATAAAGTGCGGCGGTTCAACTGGCTTGACTATACCGGCGCAGACTCTATACCCAACAACAGGTATGATCCGGCAGGCATGACGGTTGATCTGACCAGAATGCGCCACAACCCCGATGTTACGGTTCGTGCAAAGGGTGTGATTGAAAAATGCTCATTTTGTGTTCAGCGTATTCAGGAGAAAAAATTGCAAGCCAAACTTGACGGGCGTCAGTTAGAAGATGGGGAATTGCAGACCGCATGTCAGCAAACCTGCCCGACCGATGCCATTGTTTTTGGCGATCTGAACGATCCCAACAGCAAAGTTTCCAAACTGATGGGCAATCCGAGAAATTATCATCTGCTTGAAGAGCTGCACACGCTGCCAAGTGTAGGGTATCTGACTAAAATTAGAAATAAAAGCTAAAACTGATCTTTTATGATGCATGTATCACCGGCGAGAGAGCCGCTTATTAACGGAGAAAAATCCTACAGGGACATCACAGATGACGTGATGGCGCCAATCACCGGGAAACCCGGCAGGACCTGGTATTTTGGGTTTGGCGCAGCATTTATTCTTATGCTGATTGGTTTTGGCATGATGGCTTATACTGTCTGGTTCGGTATTGGCGTGTGGGGGCTGAACAGAACCATCGGCTGGGGCTGGGATATCACCAACTTTGTGTGGTGGGTTGGCATCGGGCACGCGGGAACTTTTATTTCTGCTATTCTGCTGTTGTTCAGGCAAAAATGGCGTACCAGTATTAACCGCGCGGCTGAGGCAATGACCATATTTGCCGTGATGTGTGCCGGAATTTTTCCGCTTATCCACTTAGGACGGCTGCCGCTCAGCTTTTTTATTTTTCCCTATCCGAACACACGCGAATTGTGGGTGAATTTCAACTCGCCCCTGTTATGGGACGTGTTTGCTATCGCCACCTACCTGCTTGTTTCCATCCTTTTCTGGTATATGGGTCTGATTCCCGACTTAGGAACAATCCGCGACCGGATGAAAACCGGATGGAAGAAAAAAGCGTATAACTTTTTTAGTTTTGGATGGAAAGGCTCCGCCCGCCACTGGCAGCGCCATGAATCCATGAGCCTTATTCTTGCCGGGCTTGCCGCTCCGCTTGTTTTGTCGGTGCACACCATCGTTAGCTTTGACTTTGCAACTTCTGTCATTCCCGGATGGCACACCACCATTTTTCCGCCCTATTTTGTTTCGGGTGCGGTTTTTTCGGGATTTGCCATGGTGCTCACCCTGATGATTGTTACCAGAAAAGCGCTGAATCTTCAGGAATATATCACCGTGGGGCATGTTGAGTCGATGAACAAAGTGATAATTGCAACCGGCTCAATTGTCGGAATTGCCTATATCACGGAGCTTTTCATCGCCTGGTACAGCGGCGTGGAATATGAGCGTTATGCGTTTATGAACAGGGCATTAGGACCTTATGCCTGGGCATACTGGATTATGATGACCTGCAATGTGATTTCTCCACAGCTGCTGTGGATTAAAAAGTTGCGGCGCAATCTCACTTTCACTTTTATTCTCTCTATTTTTATAAATATCGGGATGTGGTTTGAAAGGTTTGTCATTGTTGTTACATCGCTGCACCGCGATTATCTGCCTTCAAGCTGGGCAATGTATAAGCCAACCTGGGTTGAAGTGGCTATATTTTTAGGGACTTTCGGATTGTTCTTCACTTTGTTCTTCCTGTTTATCAGGGTATTTCCTGTAATTGCCATTGCCGAAGTGAAAACCATAGCGCGCTCTTCTGCCCGGAAATTTATTCCAAAACCGTTAAAAAAACAACCTGCTGAAAAAAATTGATCATGGGAGCAATAGTATTTGGACATTTTACCGATGAGCCGGATTTGATGAATGCGGTGAAAGCGCTTCAGGAGAAAGATATCCGGATTGCCGATGTGCGGACACCTTTCCCGGTTCACGGACTGGATACGCTGTTAAAATACCGGCGTTCTCATCTACCAAAGGTAGCCTTCTTTGCCGGCGCTGTCGGCGGAGTGCTGATGTTCTGGTTTCAGGCGTGGGTTAATACCGTCAGCTGGCCCCTGATTTTTGGCGGAAAACCCTATTTTTCTGTGCTGTCGTTTATTCCTCCCACTTTTGAAATAACGGTGCTGTTTGCCGCATACTTCATGGGACTTGCTTTTCTGATCCGTTCCAAACTCGGTCCCGGCTCTATCCCCGACATTTTGGATGAAGGAGTTACCGATGATCACTTTCAGATTATTCTTTCGGCAAAAGAGAACCAGATGTCTGAAAGCCAACTCGCCGAAGCGCTTGAAGCAACCGGCGCACTTGATGTTAAACAAGTTAATCCGAAAAAATAATGGAAAAACATAGCATACCTGAATCCGTTCCGTTTACATTCACCAAAAAATTAAAAATGTGGCTCGGAATTGCTGCGGGCATAGGACTGCTGGCGCTGCTCTGGGCAGTTTTCGTCAGTCAGATTCCCGCTTCGCGAATCTGGGCAAACCTTTGGATGAATGCCCTGATGTTTCTGTTTTTTGGATTGGGAGCACTCTTTTTCTGGACGGTAAATATATTGGGAGAATCGTCGTGGCAGGTTAATGTTCAGCGTGTTATTGAGTCGATGGGACTTACCATTCCTTTTGCTGTTATTCTGTTTTTAGCTGCATTTCCCGGATTGAAAGAGCTGTTTGAGTGGGCAAATACTGAACACCTTGATAACTTGTTGAAAGAGAAGACACCTTATCTCAATATGCCGTTCTGGCTGCTTCGTTTTGCGGTTTATTTTGTGTTGTGGAGTTTCTTTGCTTTCTACATGCGCCGGATTTCCGTGCGAAATGATTTTGAATCCAGCGAAAAATATCTGGTACGGATGCGCAGGGCAGCAGGCTGGTTTATTGTCTTTTTTGCCATAAGCAGCTCCACATCTGCCTGGGACTGGCTGATGTCAATCGACGGGCACTGGTTCAGCACCCTTTATGGCTGGTACACTTTTTCGGGAATGTTTGTGGCTGCTCTGGCAGTAATCATAATTATTACCGTGTTTTTCAAACACTTCAATATCCTTCCCAATGTAAATGATGAGCATTTGCATGATTTGGGAAAATATATTTTCGCCTTCAGCATTTTTTGGGCGTATCTCTGGCTTAGCCAGTATCTGCTCATTTGGTACAGCAATATTCCTGAAGAGACGGTTTATTATGTTCAGCGGCTCGACCATTTCAAAACCCTGTTTTATGTAAATTTAGTTTTGAATTTTGTTTTTCCCTTTTTTGCATTGATGACGCGGGGCTCAAAAAGACAGCCGATCTATCTGGGGCTCATTTCGTTTGTCATTTTGATCGGGCATTATCTTGATTTATATCTGGCTATTATGCCCGGCGCTGTCGGAAATGAAAATTCAAAAATCGGATTTCTCGAAATTGGCTTGCCTTTCTTTTATTTAGCAGCATTCTCAGTTATATTTTTGATATTTTTTGAAAAGGCGAAGCCTGTTCCCCAAAATCATCCGTATGCAATTGAAAGTTCAAGCTATGAAAATATTTAGAAACACTACTTTTATTGGCGCTCTGTCCGTCTTTTTTCTTCTGATTTCCTGTGATGATAACCGCAATGACCCGGGATGGAGTTTTTTTAATGATATGGAGAAATCGGTTGCATACGAAACATGGAGCGTCAATCCCAATCTTCCGGAAGGAAAAACCATGACGGGTCCGGTGGAGGGCACTGTGGCTACCCATGAATACGCCTATGGTTTTGAGAAAACACCCGAAGATGAACTGAAGGCAGCATCACTGAAAAATCCGTTAGCAGAAAGCTATGACGCCGAACGCGCAAAACTGTTGTATGACCGCTTTTGCCTGCTGTGCCACGGCGAAAACGGAGACGGGAAGGGATTTCTTTTCACCAGTGGGAAATATCCCATGGCGCCACCGGATTATCATGCCGAACGTGCATTGGAAAAATCAGACGGAGAGTTATTTCATAATATCCGCGCGGGATATGGCGTTATGGGCGCTTACGGCGCACAAATGTCAATTGAAGACTCCTGGCAGCTAGTCAATTACATACGCCATCTGCAAAAGAAATCAAATTAAAAACAGTACAGCGGGCAAAAACTGTTATTTTTTTGTGGTTTATGGCAATGAACAAAAGACAAGAAACAGCAGATTTTTGCCCCGTTGAGCAAGGCATAAATTATAAAACTTGTGCTGCCTCAGCGGTATTTGCGCCAGCGGAAAAATATACAAGATTGGTTGGCCGCAAGTTATTTGTTTAATATTGGCGCAAATTGTAATTTAGTGGCGTATAAATAGACGTTGGTCAGAATACTGCTAAATACAGGAACTTAATAGAATAGTAGAATGAGACAATTAAAAGAAATCACAATCCTTTTATGGATTTTATTGAGCTTAAATGCTTGTGTTAGAAATAATGAAACTGTATTTAATGAGATTTATGAATTAACTGAGCAAACTAATTTTTTCAAAGCCAAAGAGCAGTTTGAATTAAACAAAAATGCTTTGTCAAAACCGTATCAAAAATTCATCATAGCAGTTTTTAAACAACGCTTTTAATAAACT
>LSQX01363798.1_pt3 | contig 19444 bp, 17 predicted proteins | sample 654561 | NCBI WGS metagenome assembly LSQX01 (sample SAMN04489861, study PRJNA283612) | anaerobic digester metagenome | isolation source: 4 biogas reactors fed with cattle manure at either 37C or 55C with and... | place: Denmark: Kongens Lyngby | collected 2014
CTGCTGCTGGCAAGCTTCATTCTGTATGTCAGCGCTTCAAAGCAGATAGCCTCGTCAATATCCGAAATTGTGTGGGTTGCGGGTGTTTTGCACACGGCGTCAATCTACTACGATGATTTTGACAAATACCTGAAAATCGAGGAAAAAATGCGAAATACAGGCACTGATAAGCCTGTCAAAGGCGAATCTGAGCCGTTTATTGAATTCAGAAATGTTTCGTTCAAATACCCGAATCAAACCGATTATGCAATAAAGGATTTCAGCTGCAAAATCGATTACGGCGAGCATATAGCAATCGTCGGAGACAACGGCGCGGGGAAGTCTACCTTTGTGAACCTTCTTTTGAGATTATACGACCCTACCGACGGAGCTATATATTACAAGGGTAAAAACATAAAGGAATATGACTACGATTCATACCAGGAGATATTTGCGCCGGTATTTCAGGATTATGTCCTAAATGCTTTCCCGATCCGTGAAAATCTGATTTTCGATTATAATGAAAGAGAGGGACTGATTAAAGGGGCGCTTGAAAAAACCGGAATGTACGACAAGATTACGGAGATCGGTCTTGACCGAACGTATAGCCGGAGATTTTCCGAAGACGGCGTCGAGCTGTCGGGCGGTGAGGAGCAGCGTCTTGTTATCTCGCGCGCATACTGCAAGAATTCAGATGTGGTTGTGCTCGACGAGCCGACCGCGGCGATAGACCCGCTGTCAGAGCGCAAATTGTTCCAAGATGTGTTTGACGGCATCGGGAACACAACAAGCATAATGATTTCACATCGGATGTCCTGCTCTAAATTTTCCGGCCGGATATTTGTGATGGAGCGGGGAAAGCTCGCAGAGAATGGAACGCACAGCGAACTATTGAATCCGGGCGGGCTGTATGCCTCGATGTACCGCCGTCAAGCCGAGTATTATTCCTGAGAAAAGATGAATTTGAAAAGCAACGGTATTAATACAGATGAAAGAAAGTAAGGAATTGCGCTCAATGAGTCCGCATTTGCCGTCAAGCTCACTCTGTGAACCGCGCAGCCATTAACCCGATAAAAGGTGAATTAGCTGCGCCATATATTTGCTGTAAAAGCAGCCCCGGAAGTTTTTTCCGAGGCTGTATTATTATCTGGATATTGTATATGAGGTTCTATTAGATCACTTTTAGTAAATTTTTAGTAAATGAGTGTAAGTTTGTTTGTGCGGTATGGAGCGAGCCTTGTAGCATAAGGGGGCGTGTGATTTTAATTATCCAGCGGCTTCATCGTCGGGAACAGCAAAACATCCCTTATCGACTGGTTATCCGTCAGCAGCATTACCAGGCGGTCGATGCCGTAGCCGATGCCTCCGGTGGGGGGCATACCGATTTCGAGGGCGTGGATGAAGTCTTCGTCTATCGAGTTTGCTTCCTCGTCGCCGAGGCGGCGAAGCTCCTCCTGAGCTTCGAAACGGCGGCGCTGATCGATCGGGTCGTTCAGCTCGGAATAGGCGTTTGCCATCTCGCGGGAGGTGATGAAGAGCTCGAAGCGCTGAGTCAGGCGGGGATCGTCCGGCTTCATCTTGGTGAGAGGGCTTATCTCGATCGGATGCTCCGTCACAAAGGTAGGCTGGATGAGTTTTTCCTCGCAGAAAGTCTCAAAGAATGCGCTCATTATGTCGCCGCGCTTATGACGCGGGAGATATTCGACGCCGTGGGCGTCCGCCGCGGCTCTTGCCTGCTCGAGGGTTTCGATTTCGTCGAAATCAACTCCGGTATATTCCTTTATGCACTCTGTCATCGTTACCCGCTTGAACGGGCTGCCGAGGTCTATTGTATACTCGCCGTATTTTATGTCGGTCGTGCCGCAGACTTCGAGCGCGACATGGCGGAACATATTTTCGGTGAGCTCCATCATACCGTGGAAGTCGGTGTAAGCCTGATACAGCTCCATCAGAGTGAACTCCGGGTTGTGGCGGGCATCCATCCCTTCGTTGCGGAAGACGCGGCCGATCTCATATACCTTCTCCATTCCGCCTACGATAAGCCTTTTAAGATAAAGCTCGAGCGAAATGCGGAGGTTTATGTCGATATTCAGCGCATTGTAATGGGTGATAAACGGACGGGCGTTGGCGCCGCCGGCGTTCTCTACCAGAATCGGCGTTTCCACTTCGAGGAAGCCGAGCGAATTGAGATAGTTCCGGATAGACGCCAGAATTTTCGAGCGCTTTACAAAAGTCTCCAGCACTCCCTCTCCGGTGATCAGATCGACATAACGCTGACGGTAGCGCAGGTCGGTATTGGTAAGACCGTGGAACTTCTCCGGCAGGGGGGCAAGCGCCTTTGACAGCAGGATGATCTCCTTTGCGTGAACGGAAATTTCGCCGGTCCTTGTCTTGAAGACAAATCCTTTGATGCCGACTATATCGCCGATATCCCATTTTTTGAAGTCGTCGTAAACTTCTTCCCCGACGTCGTCGCGGCGGATATAAGCCTGAATGCGTCCCTCAAGATCGGAAAGGGTCAGGAAGCTTGCTTTTCCCATAATCCGGCGGGTCAGCATACGTCCCGCAATCGAGACGTCCTTGCCTTCATAAGCTTCAAAATCGCCGGTGATCTGAGCCGAATGCTCGGTCTGATTATATCTTACGATCTCAAAAGGGTCGCGGCCTTCCGCCTGAAGCGCCTTCAGTTTGCCGACCCTAACAAGGCGCTGATCTGATTCGTTTGTTATATCGGCTTCGCCCATAGCTGCCGCATTTTCTCTGTTTTCGTCCATTCTGTCTTCCCTCGGGAGAAGGTCTCGTATATTTTAAAGATAAAGGCAAGGTCCTCTCCCGGACACCTTAACCTTTTTTATTCACTATAAATTACTGTTTGGATATTTCCAGAACCGTGAGCCGGATATTGCCTACCGGCGCGGCTGCCGTTACCGTATCGCCGACTTTGGCGCCCAGAAGCGCGCGGCCGATCGGGGAATGGTCGGATATCTCGCCCTGGTCGGGATTTGCCTGAGTGGTGCCGACTATGCTGTATTCTTTGTCCTTGCCGGCTCTCTCGTTATAAACCTTAACCCTGACACCGACGGATACGATGTCGGTGTTTACCGCGTTGTCGTCGACAACGCGGACGTTCTTTATCATCTCCTCAAGCTCGGCTATGCGGTTTTCGACCTTGGACTGGATGTCCTTTGCCTCGTCGTATTCGGAGTTTTCGGAAAGGTCGCCGAAGCTTCGCGCTTCTTTCAGCGCTTCCGAAACTTCCTTGCGTTTATTGGTACGTAAATCCTCAAGCTCGTCTTTGAGCTTTTTAAGACCCTCGTTTGTTATTGTAATCAGCTTTGGCATGACAAATGGTTCTCCTTAAATTGGATTTTTTAATTTCCGGTCACCAGATTACAAGGTCATAATTGAGCGGCTCTGTACCGGAAAGCCGTTTGACCCGGATTATATCCCCGGATTTTACCCCTTCTACCGAAGCGTCGTCCGGTATTTCGCCGTTTATTGCGATTATTATATCAGCCGCCTGAAGACCGGAATTGTACGCGGTTCCGCCGACATCCACGGCCGTCACGGCATATTCGCTGTCATCCTCATGGCGCCTGGCTTCAAAGCCGCAGCTTTTGCTGACGACATATGTGAATTGTTCTTCGCCGATGTCGGACAAAGAAGCCGAATAAACCGTGCTGTCGGAAACAAAGTCGCTGATAAAAGCGTCGTAGCGTGCAGAGACGGTTTTTTCCGTTATTAAATATGTTGCTCCGACCGCGGCGCAGACAAGGAGCAGAGTTACCCATACCGGGACGCGGTGCATAAATAAACCCCCAGTTTATCTGCTTTGCAAATAATCGTATTGTATTCCGTGATTACGGCTGAACGACATACCAGTCGTTCGAACTCAGCGGATTCTGAGTTGCGCCGTTTACGCGGATCTCAAAATGACAGTGGTTGCCGGTTGATGTGCCGGTCGAACCGCCGCCGGCTATCTGCTGCCCCGCCGCGACAATGTCTCCCGCCGAAACAAGAAGCCGGGAGTTGTGCGCATACAGGGTGGCGAGGCCGCTCCCGTGGTCGATGAGGATATAATAACCGTAGCTGTAGTGCCAGGCCGCAGTGACCACGGTACCGCCCGCGGCAGCGTATACCGGATCGCCGTATCTGAGCGGAATGTCGATGCCGCGATGGAAAGAGCTTCGCCCCCAGATGGTGCGGTAGCCGTATCCGGACGACACTGTGCGGTTGGAGGAGTCTACCGGCCAGAGCAGCGTTCCGCCGGTGGCGCCGGTCTTCGAATAGTTCTTCTTGATTCCGGCGGCCGCCGCTGCCGCAGCAGCAGCCGCTGCGGCTTTCTGCTGGGCTTCGTATTGAGCGTTCAGCTGTCTCTGACGCTCGATCAGGATCTGTTCGATCTCGGCGTCGATCTCCGCTTCGGCCTGTTCAAGCTCCTTGCGGCGATTTTCGCTGTCGCTAACGACATAATAAAGGTTGTTTATATAATTGTTTGCTTCTTCGATGCGGCGGTCAAGCGCCTCCTTATCGGCGATGAGCGCCGTTTTCTGCGCCTCCGCTTCGGCCTGATAGGCTTCGACCAGTTCTTTTGCCTCTCTGACCGCTATCGCCTGGCTCTCGAGCTCGTCCATTACCTTTTTTTCGTAATCGAGGACTGCGGCTATCCGCTCTGCCGAGATCAAAAAGTCGATGAAGCTGTTCGCTTCGAAAAGCATCTCGAGGTCGGACATCGAGCCTTCTTCGTATGCTATCCGCATCCTGGTTTTAAACAGCTCGTATTTCTCGGCGTTCTTTTCGTTAAGGTCTTTTATCTCGGCTTCCGCGCGAAATATCTCGTTTTTATATTCTAAAATGAGCTGCTCTTTTATCGCAATCTCGTCGCTTTTGTTCTGAATCTGCTGATCGAGCTGCTTTTTAAAAGCCTGTGTGTCGGTGATATTGTCCTTGGCGGCGGCTATATCTCTTTCGAGCTTGTCCTGGTCGGCTTTGATCTTTGCAAGCCTGTCCTCCAGTTTCTGAATAGCCGCCTGGCTGACATCTCCGGCAGATGACGGAAGAATTACCGCCCCCAGCAGCAGGAGCGCGACTGCCGCCGAAAAGAGTCTCATTAAAATTCCGTGTTTTTTCATAAGAGCAAAAATTACGCCTTCATATATCTCTGAATCGAAATAAGCGATCCGACGGCGCCGCACAAAAATCCGATCGCCGCAAATGATCCCGCCAGTATCCACATAAGCTGCGGGAAGGGCATTACCGTGATGAATCGGATATCGGAGCTGACGACATTTTCAATGTATCTGTATACATTCCAGTCGATGACAAAGGCTATTGCGGCGGAGATGAGACCGATAAGAACTCCTTCGATTATGAAAGGCACCGAAATAAACCAGTTGGTCGCGCCGATGTAGCGCATGATGCCGATTTCCTGCCGCCTTGAAAAAATCGCGATGTTTATCGTATTGATTATAACAAACAGCGATACCAAAAGCAGCAGAATAAGAAACCACAGGCAGACGAAAATCACCGTGCTCTTGAAATTCTGTATACCGGCGGATATATCGCTGCGGTGGCTTATCTTATATATTCCTTCTATTTGTTTAAGGTTATACTGCAATGTGGGAACCTGATCGACGTCGACATAGGATACGACGAAGCAGGGCGGGTACATATTGTCGTTTTCAAGCGTCGCGAAAAGCTCGGGATATTCGGAATATTTCTCCTTTTCCGAGTTATAGGCATCTTCCCTCGAAATGTATTTCACATCGGAGACATTGTCCATCGCGAGAATGGTGTCGCGTATTTCGAGCAGCCGCTCGTCGGTGAGCTCCGGCTCAAGGAAGGTTACGATCTGATTGAAAGTGCCCATCAGCTCGAGGTTGAAGTTGATATTCATGACAAGAGTCGAGAAGGCGCCGAGCACAACGAGACAGGAAGTAAGTACCGCGACGGATGCGAGGCTCATGAAGCCGTTTCGCCAAAGGCCTTTGAATCCTTCGGCCAAAAAATATCTGAAACTATATCCGCGCATTATTCAAACATCCCGCCTATCCGGTCGCCGGTGACATGACCGTCGCTCAATGTTATGACCCGCTTCTGGAAATAGTCCACCAGCGTTTTTTCGTGAGTCACCACCAGTACCGTCTTATTGTTGTTTTTGTTTATCTTCACAAGCAGGTTCATGATCTCCAGGCTCATCTGCGGGTCGATGTTGCCGGTCGGCTCGTCCGCAATTATCACTTTGGGATTGTTCGCCAGCGCCCTTGCAAGTGCGACTCGCTGCTGTTCGCCGCCGGAGAGCTCATCGGGAAAGCGCTTGATTTTGTCGGAAAGACCGACCACTTCGAGCAGCGCCGGCACACGGCGTCTTATATTCTTTGCCGGCTCGCCGACGACCTGCATCGCGAAGGCGACATTTTCGTAAACGGTTTTGTTCGGGAAAAGCCGGAAATCCTGAAAGACCATGCCGATCTGGCGCCGGTAATACGGAACCACCCGGTCGGGCATCTCGTTCAGGTGCATTTCATTGACTATGAGTTGGCCCGACGTTACCTTTTCCTCGCACAGCAGAAGCTTCGCTATCGTCGATTTTCCGGCTCCGGATGCGCCGACGAGAAAGACAAATTCGGCATCGCCGACGAAAAAGGAAACGTTTTCGAGAGCGACCGTGCCGTTGGGGTATACCTTTTTGACCTTGCTGAATTCTATCATTATATATAAATACGGATTGTAGCGTAAAAAATCAATACTTGACCGGCTTTGAGGTAAGGTATTTCTTTACCATCAGAGCGACCTTGAAGGTGATTGCCGAGTCGAAATCGCGCAGATCGAGCCCGGTAAGCTTCTTTATCTTTTCAAGACGGTAAACCAGTGTATTGCGGTGAACAAAAAGTTTGCGCGACGTTTCCGAGACGTTCAGGTTGTTGTCAAAGAAGCTCTGTATAGTCATCAGCGTTTCGCGGTCGAGTGATTCGAGAGAGTGGCGCTTGAAGACCTCCTGCAGGAACATTTCGCAGAGGGTCGTCGGAAGCTGGTAGATAAGCCGGCCGATGCCGAGATTTTCGTAAGAGATGATATCCTTTTCGGTATCAAATACTTTCCCGACTTCAAGGGCTATCTGCGCCTCCTCGAAGGAACGTGCTAAATCTTTGATATTGTCGACCGGGGTGCCGATGCCGATCGAAACCTTGGTATAGAACTCGGTCGAAAGGGTGTCGATTATCTGCCGTGCGATCTTCAAAATATCTTCGGAATTGTAATTCGACTTCAGCTCTTTTACAAGGACTATATCCCGCTCTCCGACCGAAATTACGTAATCGCGGCTGCGGTCGGGGAAAAGGTTCGCGACCATTTCATAAGGCACGACGTCGTTCTTGCCGCTGAATTTGACGAGGAAAAGCGCCCTCGTAACATCGGAGGCGAAATGCAGCTCCTTTGATTTGATATAAATGTCGCTCGGGAGGATATTGTCGAGCACGACATTTTTGATAAAGGAGCTTTTATCGTATTTTTCGTCATAGAGATTGACCATATTGCCCAAAGCTATCGAAAGGATAAGGCTGTCTTTCTCGGCTGCTTTGTCCTCTCCCTCGACAAACACCGCATAATCGCTGTGAGTGCCGGAGCTGATCAGGCGATAGGTGAATCCTCCGCTTGAGTAGGCATCGCTGCCGTAGCTCATTTCATCGCGTATTCCGGGGCGGGTTTCCCCCATTCTCGAGGGTTCGCTGCAGGATACGACGACGCCGTTTTCGTCTATGACACCGATCATGCGGTTAATCGCGTCCTTCATCTGATGAATAATGCCCTGGAACAGTCTGTTCGACATAAAATGCCTCCTGTATCTTCATAAGTCTCTTCAATCGTGCGCAGCCGAAACCGCAGCCAAGCGTGCCCGGCGCAAAAATACGTCTTATAAGCGACAAAGCATCTCCGGAGAAATAACCCGAATCCGGAGATGATAAACAAAAACGCTGTTGAAGCTTACTCAAACGGCGGTTTTTGTTATTTTGCCGAAACCGGTCTGTCTGCCGTAATCCGGTCAAAATCAAGTATATAAATTATATACTATATTATACACCGCTTTTTGTGAAATTTCAATAGCATTTTTTAACTTTTAAATAATTTTTACCAGAACATTTGCAGGGATTTTATGATATTTGCCATTTATATATATAAAACAAGTTTTGCAGGGATTATACGCAGGCATCAGGCGGAGTCAGGCTTTGGATTTTATCGTATAAATCGTGCCGATAACCAGATATGCCGCGGAGATTGCCGCAACGGCATATGCGGTAAATCCGCTGAAGAAGGATACCGTAGCAGCTCCGGCAATCAGGAGCACCGCCATTATATAAAACGGGGCGGCAGATTCGTTTTCTCTGAAAACGGGACGGATTGCGGAATCGAATATTATGCCGCCTTTTTTCTTCTTCTTGACAAAAGCCCAGACGGCGCCCGCCAGAGGAACCAGCACCGCTATAACCTTCGACGCTATCGCAAGGACGGTATAAAACAGGCTGCTCGATATGCCGGATCGCGCAGCAAGCAGAAATCCGAGTCCGACAGAAGTGAAGACGGTCAGGCAGAAAAAGGAAACCGGATAATATCTTGCCGTAAACGCAATCAGGGTCACCGCCGTGATGAACGCCGCGGTTATATACGACGTGCCGACAAGCGTATAAGTCAGAAAAGCGGAAAGGGCAACCGCCGACACAATGAGACAGAAAGAGGAAGTGATTACTCGGGTCGACTCGTCTTTCCCGGTTTTTTTCATGTATATGTAATAGACAAGCGCGGCGATGAAAAGCACCGCCGAAACAAGTCGGCACCAGGGCAGCGCATATGAGACGAACATCCGCTCCCACCGGCCGCCGTGACCGAATATAAGCATGGATACGACCGATATCGCAACCACGAGGACAAGCATCATGCGGTTGAGAACGGCTTCATTTTCATTCTGTTTTGCCGGATCATTTTTCCGGTTCTTTGCATTAGCCAAGGCTATCACTCCAAAAAACGTATTTTAATTCATCGGCGGGCTCGAATAAGTTCTGATTATTCCGGGCGGGGACCGCCAAGCTCATAAACGAAAGAAATACAGCTCAATACACAGAGAGAAGCGGTTTCGGTGCGCAATATGCGGGCGCCGAGATCCGCCGCGGCAATTCCTGCGGCCTTCGCCGCTTCAGCTTCTTTTTCGGAAAATCCGCCTTCGGGGCCTATCAGAAAACCGAGAGAGCCTTTTGAAGGTGCCGCCTCGAGAAGACGCGGCAGCGGCTGACCTCCGCCTTCGTAGCAAAAAAACGAAATTGTTTCGGCACGGCAGCGGCTCAATGATTCATCAAAGCTTACGGGCGATTCGACCCGGGGAATTATTCCCCTCCCGCACTGCACCGCCGCTTCATAGGCGATGCGGTTCCATCTTTCGAGCTTTTTTTCGAAGGATGCGGAATCGGGGCGGGAGACCGTATGGTCGGATATGAAAGGTATTATCCTTGAAACCCCGAGCTCGACCGATTTTTGAACGATGCCGTCCATCTTATCAGACTTCGGCAGACCCTGGAATAGGGAGATATCAAGCGGAGGTTCGGTTTTATTTTTCTGTTCGGACATTATCTCAAGTTCGACTTCGGTGCCTTTGGCGCCGCCGAAACCGGAGATTACACATTCGTATTCAACTCCGGCGCCGTCGCAGATGAGGATCCGGTCTCCCTTTGCCATCCTCAGCGCCCTTGAAATATGAACGCCGTCGCTGCCGCCGATAGTGACTTTATTATCTTTAATGTCGCCGGGCGAGACAAAAAATCGCTGCATTTGAAATGCTCAAACGCCCGGGCAAGCCGCCCCGGCGCCTTTCAGACGTTTTTCCCGCCGAACAATAAAATAACACCTGAACGGCGGTAACTATTTTGTTATTATACAACAAAAACACAATTTTGTCAAGACTATTGTTTATAATTCACAATTTCTTGAAATTAAATTAAAGCCGGACGGGAGGATCCGGCTCTGTATTACTTTACTCTTTTGAAAACAAAGCCCTTCCAGCCGTTTTCCGAAACGGCGTCGGCCAGAAGATATCCGTTTTCGCTCATCGCCTTCTGGACTTCGTCTCCGCGCTCGTCGATTATGCCGCTCATTGCGATATCCGCGCCGATCTTAAGGTAGTTCTTAAGCTGCGGAGCGAGTCTTATCAGAATATCGGCGACGATATTCGCCGATGCGAAGTCGTAAAGCCCTTCTCCGATCGCTTTTCCGCTCAGAAGGTCGGCGGTTTCGCAGATCACGTTTGTGACGCCGTTGTCGATGCAGTTCTGCTTTGCGACGGCTACTGCATTTTCGTCGATATCGCAGGCATAGACTTCTTTTGCGCCGAGTTTCGACTCGGCTATCGCAAGTATCCCGGAGCCGGTACCGATGTCGAGGCAGCGGCCGCCGACGGGCATATAAGCTTCGATCAGAGAGGCGCAGAGGCGGGTGGTTTCGTGAGTGCCGGTGCCGAAAGCCATTCCCGGCTCCATAAGCACCACGACTTCGTTTTCGGCAGCCTCGTAATCCTGCCATGCGGGAACAATAGTAAGCCGCGGACCTGTCTTTATCGGCTGATAATACTTCCGCCAGGCGTTCGACCAGTCTTCTTCGTGCACTGAGTCAAGCTCAATCTCAAAAGGGATTTCGAGCGCTTTAAGCCTTTCGCGGATGAACATCTGACTGTCGTGGAGCAACAGCGAATCGCGGATATAAAGCGAAACCGAAGCGCGGCTCCTGTTGGCCGCCATCAGGCTTTCGTCGATAAGTTCGCCGTACATCGCGTTTACGCCGTCTTCTATGTCAGTGTAGTCTTCTATCTGAAGCGAGGGATCGATCATCCCCATTACGGCGGCGGTTTCGTCGAGTCTCTCGACCGGCACCCTGACTTTAAGCTGTACCCATTCCATATTCGATCAATCCTTGCCGCGCCTGAACAGTTTATCGAAAAACGCCTTTGACTTTGCGTTGTTTTTATCATCGCAGGATTCGGCGAACTTGCAGAGCAGCTCCTTCTGAGCCGAACTCAGGTTTTTCGGCACTTCAACCGTTACTCGGAAATAGAGATCTCCGCGGCGGTTGGAGTTGACCGCCTGGATTCCCATGTTTTTCAGCACGAACTGAGTGCCGGTCTGAGTGCCTTCGGGGATTGTATAAATTTCCGAACCCTCGAGCGTCGGGACTTTGATCTGCGCGCCGAGAGCGGCTTCGGTAAAGGTTATCGGAATTTCGCAGTATAAATCCGAGCCGTTGCGGCGGAAGATATTATGCTCTTTTACCGAAATCTCGATTACGAGATCGCCGGTCGAACCGCCGTTGCGGCCGTCGTTGCCGTAGCCGCGCATGACATATTTCTGCCCGTCGTCGATTCCGGCGGGGATGTTGGCGTCGACTTTGTTGTTTATCTTTATATAGCCCTTGCCCGAACAGTTGGGGCAGGGATTTTTTATTACCTTTCCGGTTCCGCGGCAGTTGTCACAGGGCTTGACGGTGCTCATCGAGCCCAAAATAGTCCGCTGCGTCGTCCTTACCTGACCCGAACCGCTGCAGGTCGGGCATTCCTCCGGCTTTGTGCCTTTGGCGGCGCCGGTGGCTCCGCATTCGGGGCATTTGATAATCCGGCTGTAGCTTATATTCTTTGTTACGCCGAAAGCCGCTTCCTCGAAGGTGATTGTCTGACGGACAAAGATATCGTCTCCGTCGATAGGCATCGCCGCCCTCCTCGCCGATGAGGAGGAATAGGAATAGGAGCTGCCGCCGAAGAAATCGTTAAGGATATCGGAAAAATCGAAGCCTCCGAAGCCGCCGCCCTCTCCGTAGCCGCCGCCGGCCGACGGGTCTACCCCCGCCATGCCGAAGCTGTCGTACTTCTGGCGCTTGTCGGGGTCAGAGAGGATTGAATAAGCTTCGTTTACTTCTTTGAATTTATACTCGGCGTCTTTATCGTCCGGATTCATATCCGGATGGTGCTTTTTGGCAAGCTTGATATACGCTTTCTTTATCTCGTCCTGAGTGGCGCTTTTATCCACACCGAGCACTTCGTAGAAATCGCGCTTTTCTTCAGCCATATTTTATAATTCCACCTTAAAAAACAATATATAAACACCGCTTTTGCACCGTCTTGGCGCAAAAAGCTTCTTGAAACACTATAAATTAACGTAATAAGGATTCGGCTTTGTCAGTATGATTATCAGGTCGACAAGCCAGCCGATTCCGAACAGCCCGAATGTCAGCAGATAGAGTATTCTGGTTCCGATCTTGCCCTCATAAAACCGATTCGCGCCCAGGTATCCGAAGAAAAAGCAGAGCGCGAACGCAAGCCATTTGTCCCTCTGTATCCCCGGCGGCAGCAAAAAACCCTCTGATTGGGAGGCGGGGGCGCATTTGTGTTCATACAGTAGATATTCTGAACATTGCCCTGTGCCGGCTGTCCCCGATATGTCCGGCTTTGCTGACCGGTATATCCGCAGGAGGGGCAGGCGGGCGAGAAATATTCGGCTGCGCAGTCAGGGCAGGTCTTCTTCTTTGCTCCGGCTTTTATGCCGCAGACGGGACAAAACGGCGTGTTAAATTCATTGCCGCAATTCTCGCAGACATTGATAAAATCCGTCGAACCGCACTTGCGGCAGAATGAAGATTCATTTAGCGAAATCGTTTTGCAGTAAGCACGCTTTTTCATTGCCCGATCCTTAATCAATATATAAAAATCGAATAATCGAAAACATTCCGCATTAATTATTATACCGCCGATACGGCAGATATGCAACCGCTTTTTTGTAAATTCTCAAAAGGGCGGACGGTTTGACCGCCCGCCCAATGACCAAAACCGGCTTATTTCATCAGGTCTTGTCTTCGTAATCGGTGTTATAGTAGGTGTCGTTGTCGGTGCCGCCGGTATGCTGTGTCTGATCTTCGGCGCCGGCTCCGGGATCCTGCTGCTGTTGCTGATAGAGCTTTTCGGAAATCGAGTAGAACTCCTTCTGCAGCGCTTCAGTATCGGCCTTGATAGCGTCGGTGTCGCTGCCCTTGACGGTTTCTTTGAGTTTTGCGACCGCGGAATTGACCTGAGCCTTTTCTTCTTCGGTGACTTTGTCGCCGAGGTCGGCAAGGGTCTTCTCCGACTGATAGATAAGATTCTCCGCCTGGTTCTTCGCTTCGACGGCTTCCTGCTGATTCTTGTCTTCTTCGGCGAACTTCTCCGCTTCCTTGACGGCGCGGTCGATGTCTTCCTTCGACATATTCGAGCTGGATTTGATCGTGATATGCTGCTCCTTGCCTGTGCCTTTGTCTTTGGCTGTAACATTGACTATGCCGTTGGCGTCGATATCAAAGGATACCTCGATCTGAGGCACGCCTCTGGGCGCCGGAGCGATGCCGTCGAGCATGAAGGTGCCGAGTTTAAGGTTGTCGCGCGCCATCGAACGCTCGCCCTGGAGGACGTGGATTTCAACCGACGTCTGACCGTCAGCAGCGGTGGAGAAGATCTGGCTCTTCTTAACCGGTATGGTGGTGTTTCTTTCGATGATCTTTGAGCATACGCCGCCGAGAGTCTCGATGCCGAGCGACAGCGGGGTTACGTCGAGCAGAACGACGTCTTTGACGTCTCCGCCGAGAACGCCTGCCTGGATAGCCGCGCCGATTGCGACGCACTCGTCCGGGTTGATGCCCTTGAACGGTTCTTTGCCCATGAAGCCTTTAACGGCGTCCTGAACGGCGGGAATACGGGTCGAGCCGCCGACGAGCAGGACTTTGTCGATATCCTTCGGGGAAAGACCGGCGTCGTCGAGGACGCGCTTGATCGGTCCTATCGTGCCTTCGACGAGGTCTGCGGTGAGCTCGTTGAACTTGGCTCTCGAAAGAGTTGTCTCGAAGTGCTTCGGACCGGATGCGTCGGCGGTGATGAACGGCAGGTTGATATCGGCCGAGTTCATGCCGGACAGCTCGATCTTCGCCTTTTCCGCGGCTTCCTTAAGCCGCTGCATTGCCATGCGGTCGGCGGAAAGGTCGATGCCGTTTTCTTTTTTGAAGTTTTCGACTATCCAGTTGACGATGCGCTGGTCGAAGTCGTCGCCGCCGAGGTGGGTGTTTCCGCCGGTCGCCAGAACTTCGAAGACTCCGTCGGAGATCTCGAGCAGCGAGACGTCGAAGGTGCCGCCGCCGAGGTCATAGACCATTATCTTGGCGTCCGTGGCTTCCTTGTCAAGGCCGTAAGCGAGCGCCGCCGCGGTCGGCTCGTTGACTATGCGCATGACCTCAAGTCCGGCTATCATGCCGGCGTCCTTGGTCGCCTGACGCTGAGCGTCGGAGAAGTATGCGGGGGTCGTGATGACCGCCTGAGTAACGGTGGTTCCCAGATAAGCTTCGGCGTCCGCTTTCAGCTTCTGGAGTATCATTGCGCTTATCTCCTGAGGAGTATAGCTTTTATCGTCTATTTTAACTTTAAAATCCGAGCCCATCTTGCGCTTGATGCTCATGACGGTGCGGTCGGGGTTGGTGATAGCCTGACGCTTTGCGATCTGGCCGGTCATGCGCTCTCCCGTTTTCGAGAAAGCAACTACGGACGGGGTGGTTCTGGCGCCCTCCGGATTTGTGATAACGGCCGGTTCGCCGCCCTCATATACGGCGACGCAGGAGTTGGTGGTGCCGAGGTCGATTCCTATGATTTTTCCCATAATTATTAATTTCCTCCGAATTATTTGATTTGTTTAATATTTATGTCAATGTCTAGCCGCGGCGGGAGCCGGGCGGGACAGGTGTTTTCGCGTGTAAAACAGAATTAATTTGCCACTTTAACCATTGAATAGCGGATTACTTTGTCGCCTTTTTTATAGCCTTTCTGAAGCACTTCGACGACTTCGTTCATGCCGTGATTATCATCTTCGATATGCATTACCGCATTGTGGAATATCGGATCGAACGGCTGACCGAGGGCTTCGATTTCCTCAACGCCCAGTTTTTTTAGAGCATCTTCAAAGGATTTCAGCGTCATCGCGACGCCTTTGGCTATATTGTCGTCCTCAGGCGCATTTCCGGTGAAAGCCGCGGCGCGCTCAAGGTTGTCGATAACCGGCAGTATCTGCTTCAATACGTCGGTATAGGCGTCGGCATAAGCGCCGTCCTTTTCCTTTGAGCTGCGCTTGCGGTAGTTGTCGTACTCGGCAAGGGCGCGGAGATGGCGGTCGGAAAGATCGTCTATCTGCTTTTTGAGCTTATCGTTTTCGTCTTTTAAAAGCTCAAGCTCGGATAAAGGCTCGGCGGCGTCTGCGGTTTTGGCGGCAGATTCCGTTTCCGGATTTACCGAATCGGCATCCGGCTGTTCCTCGGATTTTTCCGCTGCGGTGCCTTCATCTCCGGGCAAGATATCTTCGTTTATGATGTCTTTGTTCTTTTCGTCAAACATTATTTATTTCCTTCCTGGTTTATCGTTATCATCCGGTCCGTCTCCCGGCAGGGGAAGTCTTGCGACGACGGTTTCTGCTGCAATGTCGGCGAGATGTCCGGTCAGATACTCGAGAGTGGTGACCACCTTCGGATAATCCATCCTGCAGGGACCGATTACGCCGATCGCGCCGACGGGGCGTCCTCCCGCCATTATCGTTTTGAAGACGATAGTTGACGATTTCATCTCATCGACGCGGTTTTCCGAGCCGATATATATATTGGTGGCGTCCCTCCGTCCTCCCGCGACGATATTGATAATGTCTTCCTTGCGTTCAAACAGCCGCAGCATATCGCGGAGCAGATCCATATCCGAATACTCGGGATACTGAAGCAGCCGGTTTACCCCGTCGAAATCAATTTCATCGTTGAGCTCGCTTACAAAATTATAAACGCATTTTATGACCGAATTCACAAGCCAAGCCGCGCGCCCGGCGGCAATCTCCATCTGCATTATCATCGGCAGGGTTATGTCGTTTATATCGACTCCGACCATGAAGCGGTTGAGTGCGGCTTCGAGCAGCTCCAATTGCCATGCGTCGATCGGCTCCTGAGTACAGATATTCTTGGTATTCACCACCGACGACGAGGTTATCATTATCAGAAGAAAATCATAATCGCCGAGCAGCAGGGTTTTGAAGCGTATCACTGCCACTTTTTTCGGCCGCGGACGGATCGCAAGCGAAGTGTAGTTTGTCAGCGCCGCCATTACCGAAGACGCTTTCTCCACCATCTTGTCGAGAGCCGACAGGCGGCTTGAGAGCAGCGAATTCAGAAGGCTGAGTTCCGATGCGTTGAGCTGATAATCTTCCATCAGGGTGTCGACGTAGAAGCGGTAGCCCTTTTCGCTCGGAACCCTTCCCGCCGATGTATGCGGCTGCTCGAGATAGCCCATTTCTTCGAGCTCCGCCATCTCGTTTCGGATGGTAGCGCTCGAAAGCATTATCTGCTTATGTGAAGTCAGCAGCTTTGACCCGACCGGCTCTCCGGTTTCGATGTGCGCCTCGATAACCGCTTTAAGTATCAGCTTTTTTCTGTCCGTCAGATTTCCCATAAATTCGAAATCATAAGACAAATCAGCGCACCTCCTTTTATTATTGTGCTTAAGTCTGTCGGTTTTTCAAGGTTGTTAGCACTCTTGAGCTTCAAGTGCTAATCACTGTATATACTATACCAGATTTATCGTCGGATTTCAATAACAAATAATTAATTATGTGTGAATATTGCAATTTTCGGCACATTTCGTTGTTTTTCGTCTCGGATGACTGCTAAAATCGGTTCGAAAAAAATCCGGCGCGGAAATTCCGGCGCCGGGCGTGAGTATTCTATTCAATTAATGCATTGTCATTGCGCGATTCAAGCTTGCGGTATCTTTCGAAGGTTTTTTTGAGATACTGACCGGTGTATGATTTTTCGATTTCCGCAACTTCTTCGGGAGTGCCGGTGCAGACGACATATCCGCCCGCATCGCCGCCTTCTGGGCCCAGGTCGATTATCCAGTCGGCGGTTTTAATGATATCGAGGTTGTGCTCAATCACTACGACGGTGTTGCCGCCTTCGACCAGCCGGTCAAGCACTTCAATGAGCTGCTTCACGTCGGCCGTATGAAGTCCGGTAGTAGGTTCATCCAATATATAGATTGTCCGTCCGGTCGAGCGCTTGGAAAGCTCGGTTGCCAGCTTGACGCGCTGCGCCTCGCCGCCGGAAAGGGTAGTCGACGACTGACCTATTTTGAGATATCCGAGTCCGACGTCATGCAGCGTCTGCAGGCGGCGGCTGATCTTCGGGACTGCCGAGAAGAAGTCAAGCCCTTCCTCGATCGTCATATCCAGCACTTCGAAGATATTCTTTCCTTTATATCGGCATTCGAGGGTGTCGCGGTTATACCTCTTGCCCTTGCAGACGTCGCAGGTTACATAGACGTCGGGCAGGAAGTTCATCTCTATCCGCTTGACGCCGTCTCCGTCACAGGCTTCGCATCGGCCGCCCTTTACGTTAAAGCTGAAACGGCTGGCGCTGTAGCCGCGCATCTTCGCGTCCGGAGTGCTTGCGAAAAGCTCGCGGATGTCGTTGAAAAGACCGGTATAAGTCGCCGGGTTTGAGCGCGGGGTGCGGCCGATCGGACTCTGGTCGATCGCGATAACCTTATCAAGCTCCTCAATGCCCTCGATCCCGTCGTGCTTTCCCGGATAAGTTATCGCGCGGTTCAGCGTGCCGGACAGCGACTGCAGGAGTATCGAGTTTATAAGTGAGGATTTGCCGGAACCGGAAACTCCGGTCACGCAGACGAACATTCCGAGCGGAATCTCGACGGTGATGTTTTTGAGGTTATTCTCTCGCGCTCCGACAATTGTCAGTTTCCTGCCGGTTCCTTCCCGTCTGACAGGCGGAATTTCAATCCGCTCCCGACCGGAAAGGTAAGCGCCAGTGATTGAATTCTCGGAATTCGTAACTTCTTCGGGAGTTCCCTGAGCCACAATCCGGCCGCCGTGTATGCCGGCGCCGGGGCCGATATCAACGATATAGTCGGCAGAAAGCATAGTTTCCTCGTCGTGTTCGACGACGATGAGCGAGTTGCCCATATCGCGGAGTTCTTTGAGGGTGGCGATCAGCTTGCCGTTGTCGCGCTGATGAAGCCCTATCGACGGCTCGTCGAGGATATAGAGGACGCCCATTAAAGTAGAGCCTATCTGCGTCGCGAGGCGTATTCTCTGCGCTTCTCCGCCGGAAAGGGTTCCGGCGCGGCGGGAAAGGTTCAGATAGTCAAGCCCGACCGAATTCAGAAAACCGAGCCTCGAGCGCACTTCTTTGAGTATCTCCCTTGATATCTTCTGATCGGTTTCGCTTAATGAAAGAGAATTTACGAAATTCAGGGCTTCCGTCACCGACTTGTCGCAGAATTCCGAGATATTCAGCCCTCCGACGGTCACCGCCAGCGCTTCCGGCTTCAGCCTCGCTCCGTGGCACGCGGGGCATACGTTGTCTTCGACGAACTGTTCATAGTATTCGTCCTGCGTCTGGTCGAAGCGCTGCTGTATCATCTGAACAACTCCGGCAAAGCTGACGGTCTGATTGCGTCTGACGCCGTCGAAATACCGTGTTACATTGTATTTTTCCTTGCCGGTGCCGTACATCAGGGCTTTATACGCCTTTTCCGAATAATCTTTGAGCGGGGTGTCGAGGTCGAAGCCGTATTTTTTCCCGACTTCGATATAAAGCGGTCCGAGCCAGGTGCCTTCGTCGGCGGATTTGAAGCCGTTGCAGCGGAGAGCTCCGCCGCGGAGAGACTGCGATTTATCCGGCGCAACCTTATCCGCCGATATCGTGCGCATCTGACCGATGCCGGTACATTCCGGGCAGGCGCCGAGAGGGTTATTGAAGGAAAACATCCGCGGCGCAAGCTCTCCGAGCGAGATTCCGTGCTCCGGGCAGGCGTAGTTCTGGGAAAATTCTACATCCTCGTCCTTTTCCCCGTCTCTGCCCAAAACCGAGATTATCAGATTCCCGCCGCCCAGATTGAGCGCCGTCTCGACCGAGTCGCTGAGGCGGGAGCGGATCTCCGGCTTCATGACAAGGCGATCGACGATAATGTCTATCGAATGCTTTTTGTTCTTATCCATAGGGATATCGTCGGTGAGGTCGTACATATAGCCGTCGACGCGGACGCGGACATAGCCGTTTTTCTTTGCGTCGTCGAGCACTTTTTCGTGCAATCCCTTTTTCGCCTTTACGACCGGGGAAAGCACTATAAACCTCGTTCCCGTCTCCATCGCCATTATCCGGTCAATTATCTGATCCGGCGACTGCTGCTTTATCTCGCGGCCGCAGACCGGACAGTGAGGAACGCCGATTCGGGCGTACATAAGGCGGAGATAGTCGTATATCTCGGTAACCGTTCCGACGGTTGAGCGGGGGTTGCGGGAGGTCGTCTTCTGGTCGATCGAGATTGAGGGAGAAAGTCCGTCTATCGAGTCGATATCCGGTTTATCAAGCTGTCCCA
>LSQX01298688.1_pt1 | contig 19442 bp, 13 predicted proteins | sample 654561 | NCBI WGS metagenome assembly LSQX01 (sample SAMN04489861, study PRJNA283612) | anaerobic digester metagenome | isolation source: 4 biogas reactors fed with cattle manure at either 37C or 55C with and... | place: Denmark: Kongens Lyngby | collected 2014
CCGTACCGGAAGGTCCGGAACATCCGTCTCAGAAAGGACATTTTGCCGGCGATCTCCGGAAAATTATAGCGGGCGCCGGACGCTCCGGTCACCGGAAACATCAGCGAGCAAACGCTGAGATCCGCCTTCATCGCCTCGGAAGGAAGCGTGGGCACCTCGAAATGACGGACGTGGAAGCGCCAGTGCTCGCCCTTGATGCCCGGCATCTGGATATCGTTATCGACGATCCCGTGCTTACAGGCCGGAACGCCGGTCTGGATCGACGCGTGGATCGGGTAGGTATTCGAGATGAAAAGCGAGTCGACCTTCCGCATGAGAGTTCCCCGCTTTGCGATCCGCGGGAAATTCGGCATCGAAAGAAGCGCATCGACCTCGTGGTCGCCGACCGCGTCCAGAGAAATCAAGACCAATCTCGGTTTATCGCTCATCGTGGGCCTCCCGCGTACCTCATCACTTACTTTTACCATTATAAATGATATTTCTCTCACATAAATTGCGGGATGTAACAAAATTCGAGAAAATTCAACCTTATTTGCAACAAAACATGCGAATAATCGGACTCGATTGCGACATAACGGGCGATTTTTCGGAGGGAAATGCGACATTTTTTGATTCGGATCACGCTTCCGGGCGCCTCGCCGATGCCTGGCACTCGTGATATCATATTCAGTACAGGGAACGCGACTTTTCGGGCGATACAGATCGCCGGAATCGGGATATGAAAGAGGGCATCATGAAGGAAACAGCAACAGAGTTCCAGGATTTTACCGAGCCGAATCCGAACAGAAGGGTTTTTCTGGTCGTTCTGGACAGTCTGGGGATCGGGCGCGCGCCGGACGCGGCGCTTTTCGGGGATGAGGGGACGAACACCCTTGCGTCGATCGCTTCGTCCGATCGATTTGTGATTCCGAATCTGACCCGACTTGGGCTCCTGTCGATCCCGGGCGTCGCCGGGGATATCGGGGAGCGCCGCGGCGACGGGAAGACTCCGGCTTTGCCGCAGAAGCCGGAGGGTGCCTTCGGGCGTCTGACGGAGCGATCCAACGGCAAGGACACGACGATCGGGCACTGGGAGATCGCGGGGATCGTTTCTCCGACACCGCTTCCGGTCTACCCCGATGGGTTTCCCGACGAGGTGATCTCTGAATTCGAGCGGAGGGTCGGCCGAAAGGTCCTTTGTAACCGACCGTATTCCGGCACGGAAGTCATCCGTGAATATGGGCGGGAGCATATCGGGACCGGCGCTTTGATCGTTTACACTTCGGCGGACAGCGTGTTTCAGATCGCCGCGCACGAGGAGATCGTGCCGCTTCAAGAGCTTTACCGATACTGTGAAATTGCGCGGGAGGTCCTCTCCGGCGAGCACGCGGTCGGACGGGTGATCGCGCGGCCGTTTGTCGGGGAATACCCGGATTATGTCCGAACGTCCAACCGGCACGATTATTCATTACCGCCTCCCGCTCCGACGATCCTGGATTTACTGTCCGATAAGGGCGCGGACGTGATATCGATCGGAAAGATCTTCGATATTTTCGCGGGAAAAGGGATCACGTCCTCGATTCGTACGAGCGGAAACGCCGACGGAGTCGGGCGTTTGATCGAGGCGATGCAAGACGATTTCGCGGGACTTTGCTTTATCAACCTCGTGGATTTTGACAGCAAATACGGACACCGGAACGACGTGGACGGATATGCCGGGGCGCTTTCCGAATTTGATCGGGCATTACCGGATATCCTTTCGGGCTTGGGCGAGAATGACCTTCTCCTGATCACCGCCGACCACGGCTGTGACCCGGGAAATCCGTCGACCGATCACTCGCGCGAGACGGTGCCGCTTCTGGCGGGCGGACCCGGCGTCCGGTCGGGTGCGGACATCGGGATCCGCGAGACTTTCGCGGACATCGCGATGACGATCGCGGAATATCTCGGGGTAACAGAAGAGGCGAGCACAGTCCTCACAGGGACATCGTTTCTTAAAGAGATCATCACGGTGGAGGACGGAAAATGAGCGGGAAAGATGAGCGGACCGGGGGAATCGTAGTGACCGACCGGGAGCGGGTGATCCTTTCGATCACCGATCACACGCTTCTGCGGCCGGATATGACCCGGGAAGAACTGATCAAGCTCTGCGATGAGGGGCTTTTGTACGGGACGGCGTCCGTCTGCATCCCGCCGTCGTTTGTAGCGGCGGCGGCCGAATACCTCGCCGGCCGGCTTCCCGTCTGTACGGTGATCGGCTTTCCGAACGGGTATTCGACGACCGGGACGAAGATATTTGAAATCGCCGACGCGATCCGAAACGGGGCCGACGAGCTCGATGTCGTCATTCCGATCGGTGCGCTCAGGGAGGGGCGGACGGATCTTGTGCTGGACGAACTGCGGGCACTGCGGGCGGCTTCGTCCGGGAAGCTCCTCAAGGTGATCATCGAGACCTGCCTCCTTGATGAGGCGGAAAAGATCCGGATGTGCGAGATCGTCACCGAGGTCGGTGCGGACTTCATAAAGACTTCGACCGGATTTTCGAAAAGCGGTGCAACCGTTGAGGATGTTCGGCTCTTGCGGGCGCACGCCGGTCCTGCGGTGAAGGTCAAGGCCGCGGGCGGGATATCCTCTTTGGAAGACGCGGAGGCGATGATGGAAGCCGGTGCCAAAAGGCTCGGCACCAGTCGGATCGTGAAGTTGGTTGCGGGAGCTATTGGAGCAGGTTATTAGAGATTGATTGCGGGAAAGACCGGCGGCGGCTATTAGGGATTGATTGCGGGAAAGACCGGCGGCGGGTATTGGAGAGGAAAACGGCGGGGGGCACCGGGAATCGGGAACCGCAGATGCGGGACGACAGGGTGCTTTTCGATCAAAGGAGGGCGCGAAAAGATGAAAAGAAAAATGAGTGTTTCGGATCGACAATTGATCGACGCCGCCGAGAAGGCTCGCGAATCGGCGTATTGCCCGTATTCGGGATTTTCGGTCGGCGCGGCGTTACTGTGCGCGGACCAAAACGTCGTCACCGGCTGTAATGTCGAAAACGCGGCGTTTATTTCCGTGTGCGCGGAGCAAACCGCGGTTTGCAAGGCGATCAGTGAGGGGAAGAGAGATTTTCGGGCGATCGCGGTCATCGGCGCGCCTGAGGATGCGCCCGGGCAATATTGCCCGCCCTGCGGGAAATGCCGGCAGATTTTAGCGGAATTCTGTGATCCCGAAACCTTCGAAATCATTCTTTATGACACGGATGATTCCTGCAGGGTGTTTACGCTCGGCGAACTGCTGCCGGAATCATTCGGCGGCAAAGGATCCGCGGACGGCAAGTAGCCCTTTTTCCCGGAAAGAGTCAGGATCATCACGACGCTTCCCAGAACGGCAAAGCCGGTCGCGGCCAGAAGTACGCTGACGGTCGGGAAACGGTCCAGAAGCGGGCCGCCGACCATGTTTCCGAGCAAGTATCCGACACCCATGCCGAGTACGTTGAGGATCGCCTGCGCCCGAACGCGCTCGCCTTCGCGCGTGCTCATGTTTGCGAAGATGACCGATACCGGGAAGAACAGGCCGTACGCCGGGATCTGAAGGATCTGGACAGCGAAAAGGAGCCCCAGGCTTCCCGCGAATATCGTCGCGACGGACTTCACGATAAAAAATACCGACGATAAGATCAATATCCGTTGGATCTTGAATCGGGAGATCAGATATGTTCCCGCGACCATGATCGGAAGCTCGACAAAGGCGGCGATCGAACGCGTGAGCCCTTGATCCCCTGTGTTTCCGCCGACGGAACCGACGATCTCCGGGATAAAGGTGTTGAGGCAGGCGTGACTGGCCATCAGAAAGCAGGTCGCGAGACCGAAGCCGGAAAAGGCGCGGTGGGTTCGGATGAATTCGATCGCGCCTGAAAAGTAGGCTTTGCGGACCGACACGGCCTTCGGGATCTCGTCGGGGAGCGGAGGCGGCGACGTCATCAGAAGAGCGCAGACGATCATCCCCGCGGCGCAGAGGATGAAGGCGGGGATGATGACCCGGACGCCGAGCGATCGGACCAGCTGGCCGACCACAATACCCGCGACCGCGAACGAGAAGGATCCGAACCCGCGCGCGACGCCGTAATTGACCCGGTAGCCCGCGTTTCCGAACTGCATTCCGATCGCATTCACCAGCGAAAAGGACGCATGAAACGACGCGCCGAAGAGGAAGAAAATGATCGCCGCGAATATAGCAGACGTCTGAAGAAACGACAATCCGACCATCGCGCCGATCGAGACCAGGACCTGCAGAGCGACGATCCGCTTAAGCGGGATCCGGCGGTGTTTCTCGGCGAAAGAGGAAAAGAACGGCTGGGCGACGATGCTGGCGACGGCCTGAAGGGTCAGAAACGCGCTGGCCTCCGTATTGCTGAAGCCTTTCTCCGTCAGGAATACATACGCATAACCGTTCTGGCAGAAAAACGACAGCCAGAACGCGCACTGCAGTCCGATGAACTGGAGATTGGCCTTTTTGGAGAGGGCGGACGGATTTCGCATCCTTATGTTTCACCCTTTTATCTTTCGAAATAAAATTCCGGCGTGATAGTGGATTCTCGAAAAGAACAGTGTGCGCACATGCCCTGAGACGGTGACGCAGGTTTCATGCGCTGTGTTGATCATCTCGTCGGAAGGCGGAATCAAACCATATATCATTCTCTCATAGGCGAGCGAAATCGCATAGAGGTCAATATCGACCATATCATGAATACAGCCGCGCGCGGTCGGTTTTGCGGAGCGAACGCGCGCCGCAAAGTCTGGCGGGCTCTCGTTCGCTTCGATGCGGATCCCGGCAAGCCCGAGATGATTGAGACATCGACGGTAGAGAAATACGAGCCGTCGACCCGAGTTTTTCATGGAGGACAAGTCTTGAAGCGAGGGGACGGAATAGTATCGGAGGAATCGGTTCCGATAAAGCAGAATGAGAAGAACGACTCCCGCAAGAATCACGATCAGCAACGTACCGACCAAGGTCAAAACCGCAGGCTCAACGAACCGGCCGGGATCCCCGGATTCGGCAGCTCGCGTCGGGGTCGGCTTGGCCGTCGGTGAGACCGTCGTCGATTCTCCGCCGGGAGTCGGGTCGACGGAAGGGAAAGGCGCCTCGGTCGGTTTCGGCGTCGGAGTAACCGTGACGAAAGGATTGGAAGGATCGGGCTGATAACCGGAAGCTGATCCGGCCCCGCCCGGCGTCGCGTCCATCGGGATCCAGCCGATCCCTTCGATGTAGATCTCACACCATGCGTGCGCGTCCTTTGAAGTGACGATCAGCGATGACGGGCGCCCGGAAGGATCCGAAGGGACATCCGCCCAGAAACCTTCCGTATACCGAGCGGGAATATCATTCACCCGTGCCATCATACACATCGCGGACGCAAAATACACGCAATAGCCCTTTTGGGTCTCGAGGAAATACTCAACGAAATCCCGCCCTTCGGGCACCTCGGAAACGTCGAGCGAGTAGGTGAAATTGCGATACAGGTGATCCCTGATCGCAAATGCTTTTTCCAGAGGGGTTTCCGCTTCGGCAGTAATTTCCAAAGCATAATCGATTACCGATTGAGGAACGTTCGCGTCCAAATAATTATCGCGGATGCTATCGACTTGGCTCGCGGAGTCCGGATCTTGATAATCCTCCAGAAAAAATTCCTCCAACTTAAGAAGATCATTCGCAAAATTCGGATTATCAAAACGAAAAACCATGGATCGTACGATATAGGAGTCTCCGATGGGCATGTTTCGCGAAGCGTAAAGTTCGGCGGATTCATTAAAGTAAAGAGATTCGGAATGCAACGCATCCAAAAGATGATCGGGATAGAAAATTGTTGCCCCGCAGATCTCCGACGCATTCCGGATGACAACATCCGTTTCTGTGATAACAGAATCAAACAGAAGGGTCGGCACAACTCTGCGATTCGGCCGCAAACTGTCGAAGAAGGAGGATCGAAACAATCTTACGTCAAATTGATAGTTGTCGGAAGCGGGCGGGATACTCAGATCGGGCCGGTTCCGGATTGAGTACGGAGCGTCGTCCGGGACCTCGAAAAACATCTCGAACGAATCCTTGCCGTTTCCCCAATAGGTCGTGTTGTACTCGCTCAGGGTCCTTGACTTCAGAAGCAGATCGCGCGAAGCGGTGACCTCCAGGACGATCTCGTTCGTTTCGCGGATCGGTCCGCCCAAAGTATCGATCTGTGAGTTGAGCCCAAAGGATCCGGGATCGAAAAGATGTTTCTGCGGTCCGAGCGGCAGAGGTTTTTCCAATTCCTTGCCGATGTCGAGAACCATACGGTTAATCGCGGATTTGAAGGATGCGGATTTCATTTTTTCTGCCGAAAAGACGCGTTCGAAGGCAACGGAAGCCGCAAGAACCAGACTGATCAGGAGAATCGCGGCAAGCAGTGAAAAAAGCTGCCGCCGGTTGATTTTATCGCCCTCGCGTGCGCGGTGCTTCTCACCCTTTGACGTCGCGAAAAGCAGTATGAGTATGCCGAGACAGGCCGGAAACAAAACGGAAAAATCGAGATTTCGTTCGCGGAGCAGGATAAAACTCGCGATTGCCGCGACGATGACGGAGAGAATGATCGGTATCGCTTTTCGAAAAACAACTGCGGAAACATAGATAAACAAACAGACAATCGTCATCAACAAAGCGGAAAAAATGCCGGCAAAGTCGTACATGCCGGATCCGAAAGATTTGGGAAGCTCGAAAAGCCCGCGAAAGAATGCATCCAACCGGAGAAGAAAAGTCGGAAGATCGTTTCCGAAAAGAAACGCGACGGTCAGCAGTACGGCGGCCAGCAGGATCAGATAAACAAGGCGTACGATCCGATGGCTCATCGTCGCGAAGAAGGTGAAGACCGGGATGCAGACCAACACCACGCACAGAGCCGTCGTTCCCGTCAGTGCCTCGCTGAGATGAAGCGCCCAGAGAAACAAGCCTATTGACGACAGATACGCGCCGAGAACCGAAAGCAGATATCGGGTGTCGCGAGTTTGATTCATCGATCGACCTCGCTTTCTTCGGTGTCCTCCGGCCGGATCGAGATGCAATACACACCCATTTTCGAAAAATATTCGATTACGGAGGAAGCCTCCGATTCGTGGCCCGGTTGAGTGATCATGAAGAGAGTGACCGTTGCCAAATCTCCCGAAAAGCGCGAAAGAAAGGAGAGCGACTCCGGACTGAGGGCGGAACTGAAAACGGACAGGGAGTTCTTGCCGACTTCCCAAATCGCGGACAGACGGTCCTTATAGTCCTCGGGTACCGTGCCGACAAACCGGCGTGTGGAGAGGAAGCGCTTTGCCTTTTCGAGATGGCCCGCATGGAGGATGCTGCATTGCTCATCGTTTGCGTCGGAGTGGCTCAGAATGGTGACCGGCCTCTGATCGCGAAGGAGAAAAGCGGAAAGATCCGTCGCCTGACTCAGCAGACAGTCGGTTACCACGGTCGCTTCCCGACCGGTTACGGATGGGCGGGTAAGGTCCAGATAGACAATGTGAAAATCCTGCGAACCTTTCTCGTACTCTTTGACGTACAGCGTGCCGGTTCGTGCAGTGCGCTTCCAGTTGACGGTTCGAAGGTCATCGCCGGGCCGGTACTCACGAACGCCGACATTTTCGGATCGCTCCGGCGTTTTCCGCATCGGGGGGATCAGCTCGGAAAAGACGCGCGGAGCTTTGGAAAAACGACGGATGATCGGAAAGACGGGGATGTATGCCGTGTGATTGCGGAGTGCTTTTCGAAGAGGAACAGAGAAACAAAAGAAACCGAAAAGGTCATAGATCTCAACCGAGTCGACTTTCAGTTCATATAATCCCGCGTATTCGGACACCAGAGGAATTTTCAGGACGGCCGGGCGCGTTTTGGTCGCGGAAAGATGAAAAAACTGCTTTTCCCGAGAAGTAGTCGAGGTGTGTCCGTGCTTGCAAGAGACCCGAACATGAAGAAGCGGGAAAAACGCCGACCGAACCGTCAGTCGGTAGTGGAAACTCTCGTATTTGGTCGGGAGCCGCTCGTTCGGATCCGAGTCCAGACGAACCGAAAACGCCGCGAGCGCGAGTTCCGCTGCGGATAACACAAAGACGGCGACAAGAAACACCAACAGAAAGAAAAAGGTCGGACGCCCGTAATAGAGAAGGGCCCAGGTGTCGACGATGATCATCGAAGTCCAAATTAATCTCCGGAAGCGCATTATTTCGGGACCGGGATGCTTTTTAACATTTCACCGAGAATCACTCCGGTTGTTCTGCGCGCTGAACCGGCATCCGATCGCAGAACCAAACGATGAGAAAGAACCGGGAGGACGAGCCTCTTCACATCTTGCGGAATAACATAATTTCTTCCCTCCATCATCGCCAATGCCTTGGCGGCGTTCATTAAATGAATGGAAGCTCTCGGACTGATCCCCATTAAAACGTCAGGGTGCTTTCTGGATTCCTGTGCGAACGAAGATATATAACGCTTGATCGGATCGACGCAGACGACCTTCTCGGTGCGGTCCTGAAGAAACAGGATATCTTCAACGGAGGCGACCGGTACGATGTCGGCGGTCTGGTTTTGTTTCTCGTTCCGATGAAGGATGTTTACTTCCTCCTCCGGGGAAGGATAGCCCATTTGAATAGACATGCAAAATCGATCCAGCTGTGCGTCCGGCAGAGGGAATGTTCCCGCGTGCTCAATCGGATTCTGCGTCGCCAATACCATAAAGGGCTTGGGGGATGCGTATGTGATTCCGTCGACGGTAACCTGTTGCTCCTGCATGATCTCCAGAAGGCTGGATTGGGTCTTCGGAGAAGTCCGGTTGATCTCGTCGGCAAGAAGAATTTGATGAAAAACGGGGCCCGGTCGGAATTCGAACTCGCGGGTCTTCATGTTATAGACGGAAAGGCCGGTGATGTCCGAAGGCATAACATCCGGCGTGAACTGGATTCGGGCAAAACTGCAGGCCAACGATCTGGCCATCGCGTTGACCAACGTAGTCTTGCCGATGCCGGGGACATCTTCCAAAAGAACGTGACCCCGGCTTAATAGCGCAATCAAAAGCAGATTGACGGCGGCGTCCTTTCCGACCATAACACGGCTGATATTTTCCCGTATTTTTCCGACCATACCCAGAACGTCGACATCTTGCATTTCATTCGTCCCCTTAAACATTTCTGACACGATTCTAACACAATTATAAATTGTAGTACAACAAATCTGTGCAAGTGTCCAAATCCCCTTCAGTTGATATTACCCCGAAAAGTCTTATAATCTAGAGTGCGTGGGCATTATGAGGAGTGAAACATGTTTTCGTTAACACATAATCGCTTGCGGTGGACAATTGTCGGTGCGATTACGCTGATGCTGATCATTATCCTAACCGTCAAGTTTGATATTTTTGCAGATAAATATACGACCTCTTGTATCGGAAACCAGTCAAAGACGATGGGAACCGTCGATGCTGACGAGCCCTTATCGCAGTCTTTTATTCCAGAGAAACGTCACCTTTCCTTTGTCGAAGTTCGTGTAGCCACGTATTCCGAAGCCGGGGAAACAGGGCAAATGCTCTTTACGATCACGGATTCGGAGGGCAGTATTTTGGATCGTCAGTCGGCCCTTCTGACCGATGTTCGCGATAACGGTTATTTTCGATTCGACACCGATCTTGTGCTGGATCGCAACATGGAATATACGATCCTTCTTCAAACCACCGGCGTCCGCTCGGAGCGGTCTCCGGTGGTTTGGGTCTCCACCGCGTCAAAGGGTGCACAGACTCGTTTGAGCATACCCGGAGCATACTCGGGTGAAGATCTTCAGATCAATGCGCAATACGGATATGAGCAAATCAACTACATCGCTTTTTTTGTGTCGCTCGGATTACTCCTTTTGTGCGGAGCGGCGGCGTTGGTCGATTTGCGCCTGAGTGAACGGCAAACCAAAGCCTTTTCGTTCGGAGTAATGCTCATCATGCCGCTGGTCAGTTTCCTGATCGCGGAAATCCTGAATGACTCGTCTCTGCTCGGCAAAACGCCTCAGGCATATGTCGTTAACTATATCTTCTATCTGCTGATTTACATGCTGATGTTCACGATCATCAATCGCCTCAGAATCAGCGTGATCGTTTCCAATCTCTTGATCTATACCGTTGCGGTCATAAATTACTATAAGATCCTGTTCCGCGGCGAGCCGGTTCAGCTCTGGGATATCGTAACAGTGCGCACGGCGATCAACGTATCCGGACAATATCCGCTTCTGTTGTCCTCCACACTGGTTCTGACCTTTCTGAGTCTGGTCCTGATCGGTATCATGATCGCCAAACTCAAGGTAAGGACGGAGAGTACGCGCAAGCGCACGGTCGGCGGGGCCCTGTCCTTTATCTTGCTTGTCGGACTTGTGTTGTCGCTTTTCGCGACGGATCGGTATCAGATCACCCGCTTAAGCTTTATGCAGAAAATTGGTATTACCAACAACGTTTGGAACCAGCCTGCGAATTATTCCGCCAACGGTCTTTTGCTCGCGCTGACAATGAACGCTCAGGATCTGATCGTCCGGGAGCCGGAAGGGTATTCCGAGAATATTATCGGGGAAATGAGTGCTGACCTTAAGGCGAGGGTCATATCGGAAAGAAACCGTGCGATGATCGAGCCATATGCGAATAATGTTGCGGAAGCCGCACTCGGGCCGGTGATTCCTCCGAAAGAATCGCGCCCGAATATTATCGTCATCATGGATGAATCCTACACTGACTTGACCGATGTCGCTCCCTTTGAAATGAATCAAAGCGTCAACGATTATATCTCCTCATTGCGGACCGACACGATTCGAGGCTCCCTTTACGTGTCGACGTTTGGGGGCGGTACAGCCAATTCCGAATTCGAGTTTCTGACCGGAAATTCCATGGCGTATCTTCCGGGCGGGAGCGTGCCGTATCTTCAATATGTCGATGAGAAGACCGGATCCCTGCCTTGGATCCTCAAGCAGAACGGTTATTCCACGATCGCGGTCCATCCGTATCTGGATAGTGGCTGGAGTCGTCCGATTGCGTACGAGCGATTGGGCTTTGACCGTTTCGTATCGATTGATGACTTCCGGAATCCGGAGTATATTCGCGAGTACGTCAGCGATCGATCCTCCTTTGATAAAGTCATCGAGCTTTACGAGCAAAAGGGTGATCAACCGATTTTTCTCTTCAATGTAACGATGCAGAATCACGGCGGTTACGGAAAGACGCACGGGAACTTCCGGGAAGATGTTCGATTAAGCGAGTATCCGGATCGTTTTCCGGAGACGGAGCAATACCTTTCTTTGATCCGCAAGACCGACGAAGCGGTAAGAGAACTGATCGAATATTTCTCTCGCCGTGATGAGCCGACGATTATTCTTTTCTTCGGGGATCACGCACCCAGCATGAAGAACGGATTTTATGAGACGATCCTTAACAGTTCCATGTCGGAACTTCCTGCGGAGGATATGCAGAAGCTGTACCGAACGGAGTACTTTATTTGGGCGAATTATGACATCGTCGAAGCGAGCGGGCGTAATATGAGCACGAATTATTTGTCGACCGTATTGATGGACATTGCCGGTATCGATATGCCCGGGTACAATCTATACTTGAAGGACCTGTACAGGAAGTACCCGGTCATCAGCACCATGGGGATCATCGACTCTTCCGGACGGCGCTATGACTGTGTGTCCGCGGTTCCGGACGAAGACGGAAGTCTTCGCGATTATTCCTACTTTATCTACAACAATCTGTTCGGAGACACAAGAAGAAACGCATCCGTTTTTGATGAACCGCTGTGGCCGGTTGAGCCGCTTGCGCAGAATTAATACCCGGCGGCTGCCGAAAGGATATCATGGAAATGCAATCATTTCACGCGCTGAATTTGTCTAAAGAGGTACAAAAGGCGCTTGCGGAGATCGGCGTCAGCATTCCGACCTCCGTCCAACAAAAAGCTCTTCCGCCGATGATGGATGGTTATAACGTAATCGCGCGGGCACCCACCGGAACCGGAAAGACATTCGCGTTCGGCATCCCGATACTGGAATATCTGGATATGAACGTCGATTACGTACAGGCTCTGATATTGGCGCCGACCCGTGAACTTGCCCTGCAGATCAGTTCGGAGCTCAAGATTCTCGGGAAATATATCCGCGGATTGTCGATCGCTTCTGTGATCGGCGGACAACGTATGGACACCCAGATCAAGAAACTGGCGGCTCATCCTCAGATTGTCGTCGCGACTCCGGGACGCCTTCTTGACCTCATTATGCGGAGAGTCCTGTCGATTTCTTCGATTCATACCTTGATTCTGGATGAAGCGGACGAGATGTTGAACATGGGGTTTATTAAGGATATCCGTAAGATCATGAGTTTTACACCGGCCGACAAACAGATTGCGCTTTTCTCGGCGACGATGTCGCGTGAGGTTATGGATATTTCATATGAGTATATAGAGCGGCCGGTCGAAATCGACATCGCTCCCAAGGCGGACGACATGCCGAAAATCCGTCAGTTCTCGATCTCCGTATCGGAGAAGGATAAACCCGGAGTTCTCGCGAAAATCATCACCGATCGATCGCTGTCGCGCGTGATGGTCTTCTGCAACACCAAGTCAAAGGTTCGCATCCTGACCGCGCGCCTGCGCAGTTACGGCCTGTCGGTCGACTGCCTGCACGGAGACATCGTTCAGAAAGCCAGAAACCGAATCATGGAGGAGTTCCGGAGCGGTAAGTTTTCCGTTCTGATCGCCACCGATGTCGCCGCGCGAGGAATCGATGTCGCCGATATTGATGCGGTTATCAATTATGACGTGCCGATCGAAAATGAATACTACCTCCATCGCATCGGCCGCACCGGCCGCGCGCAGAAGGAGGGTGAGGCGTTTACGCTGGTTACTTATGCCGACACATCAAAAATGGCCGACATCGTACGGTACACGCGAATCGAGTTGGAAGACCTGAAAATCGACGCGTAACCGATATTTTCCGATGTGTCCTCCTTTACGCCGTGTCAATCCGGCACCGGGAGTCAATACATCAACTCAAACCCGACACGGGGAAACATTACATCAACGGCGAGAAAAGCCTCAATAAATATCCGACGGAATTTCTCAGTACGCCCGCGTCGCGGATTTCCGGGATCGTCACCCGACAACTCTTTACGATCGCGGCTTCAATGTCGCTGTGCACATGACGGGCAATCTCGTTTCCGAAAACCCAGACACCGTCCTCATATTGAATATAGAAACTCCGGTTATCGAGATTGATCGAGCTGACCAGTGCGTGTGTCTCGTCGACTGCGATCATTTTCGCGTGTTGCATGCCCGGAGAGAAACGATAAATTTCAACCCCTGCTTCCATCAAAGACAGGAAATAACTCCGCGTGACTTCAAACACATACCAATGATCGAGCTGATACGGCACCAGAAGCGCGACGCGCACCCCGCTCCTGGCGACGCGGCAGATCGTATGGACAATTTCCGGCGAAACCGCCAGATAAGGGGTCGCGATCAGAAGTGACGAGTGCGCGGTCTCGATCATACGCATGATCGTTCCCTCTGCGGGATTCTTGGGGTTGTTGAACGGACCGTCGTAAAAAACGTGGCAGAAGCCGTCGGTTTCCGCTTCGATTGTCGGACGATAACGGTCGTAAGAATCGCTGAGCTTCTTTACCGTCAGATCCCACAGTGCGATGAACGCAGTCGTCATACAAAATACCCCCCGACCGATCAACCGGATTCCCGAATCCTTCCAGTAGCCGAGCGGAGAGGAATAGTTCGCGTATTCATCGGACAGATTCACTCCGCCCGTATATCCGATATTCGAGTCGATGATGATGTATTTCTGGTGGTTTCGGTAGTTCAGATAGAGGTTATTCAGATACCGTCGGGTCGGATTGAAAAGCCGGACGTCAATGCCCTCTTTGCGAAGCGTCCGGACCATCTCGTCCGAAACGCTGAACATCGTCCCCGCGTCGTCGATCAAGAGTCGGATTTCCACCCCTTCGGCGGCCTTTCGAGTCAGGATCTTGTGGAAACGCTCCCAGAGAAGTCCGTCTCTCATGATAAAAAAAGCCATAAAAATACTGCGATGCGCGTTCTCCATATCCCGAAGACACTCCTCGAAAAGCTCCTCGCCGCTTCCGTAGTACGTCATGCCCGTCCGCCCGAAAACCGGGAAATCCTGATGGGTCAGGTAATCGGATATCAGACGGACATGGGGGTTGTCGATCAGGGCGGAACTTTGACGGGCATCCGCTTCGTCCGACTGCTCCGCATATTCGAGCAGGGCCTTGGTCGCGGATTCGTGTGACAAGGACTCCAGACCACCCTTTGCCTTTCTCGGGAATCCCCACATCATATATAGAAGGACACCGAAAGCGGGAAAAACCGCGATCAGGAGCATCCAGAAAATCCGGGTGGAGGGATTATCGTGGCGAACGGAGACGTATACGCAAACAGCGAGCCCGATCAAGTACAGAGCACCGAGAACCAAAGCTGAAAGACTCTGAAGATATAGGGACAACAGCCCGATCAAGAGCAATTGAAAAAGAAGAAAAATTCCCAAAATAATCAAATGCGAAGTTGCATTGAAAAAGAGTTTTCTGCGAAGGGTGCGTTTTCGGGACATACAGACTCCTGAGGATTCGGTACAATGAATATTGCTTCGGACAAAACACAGTTTACATTTATTCCGAGGCAAATATCAAGAGCGGCGTTGAGCGGGTATTCCGTAAATGTTAGAATAATGAATGTAATAAGGATCGCATGAGTCGGTATCGGAGGAGAATTGGCACATAAGGTTCGAATCGTTCATACAGCGGACTTGCATCTGGGATCGCCGTTTTCGACGCTTCCGGCGGCGTTGGCGTCCGCGCGCCGGGACGAGCAACAACGAACATTTTACGATATCGTCGGCCTGTGCCGGGATCGCGGAGCGCAGATCCTGCTAATCGCCGGTGATCTGTTGGATGCGTCACGCGTTTCACGGGAGCAGAACAGGAACCTGCTACGCGCTTTTTCGGAGATACCGGATACGCGGATTTTCATATCGCCCGGGAATCACGATCCGTACACACGACTGTGTCCATACGAGACCGAGGAGTGGCCGCAAAACGTCCATATTTTTAAATCGGAGCTGGAGTCTGTCGTATGCGAAGAACTCAATACCGTTGTTTGGGGTGCGGCTTTTCGGGGGATCCGACAGAATTCCACGTTATGTCCGCCCGGATTTCAAGTTTTCCGGGCACCCGGGACAGATCCGAAATCGATCCATCTCGTCGTTATGCACGGGGAATTGGTTTCCGGCAGGAAAGCCGAGTCATCGTACAATCCGATTCACGAGGCATGGATTGAGCACTGCGGCGCCGATTACGTCGCGCTCGGCCACGTCCATGACCGGACGGAAGTACGTGCGGCAGGGAAAACACGATACGCATATTCGGGATGTCCGGAAGCGAGAGGATACGACGAGCCCGGACCTCGCGGGGTGTATGTCGGGACGGTCGGCAAGGGGCAGACAGACCTTGAATACGTATATCTCAACAAACGAAATTTTTATACGGTTGACGTTCCCGTCGACGGGTGCGGCACACAATCGGAATTGACTGCGGAGGTGAAGCGGTATCTTTCCGGAAAATATCCGGCCGATTTTGCCGACAGTGCCTTTCGCGTAACCTTGACGGGTGCGGTTCCGCCGGATTTTTCTCCCGACCCCGCGGCGCTGCGGAACATTCTTCGCGAGCAATGTTTTGATGCGCGGGTGTACGACCGAACCATCGCGGAAGTCGAGCCGGAACTGCTCCGCAAGGAGAAATCGATCCGCGGTGTCTTTGTTGACATCCTGATGAAGAAACGTGAGGATGCCGAGAATAAGGGAGACCGATCCCTGGTCGAACGGATCGACACGGCGATCAAACTGGGGTTGCTGTCTTTCGAGAAAGAGGTGCGCTACCGTGAAGATTCATAGTTTGCGGATTGACGCCTTCGGCAAGCTTCGGGATTTTACGGCTGATTTCGAAGACGGGATGAATTGTATCCGTAAGGACAACGAGTTCGGGAAATCGACGATTCTCGCCTTTATTCGCGCGATGTTTTACGGGTTTCAGAAACGTTCCTCCAAGGAGGTTCGGGAGTACGGGCGGGCCAAATACGCCCCTTGGAACCCGGGTGCTTACGGCGGTACGATCTCATTTTCGCATAACGGGAGAACGTATCGGATCGAACGGATCTTTTCGGGGAGAAAATCGGACGACCGGACGGTTCTCCGGGACGGACTGACCGGAACGGCGGAAGATATCGGAGACAGCGAGATCGGTGAATATTTGTTTGACCTGGGTGAAGCGGAGTTCGTAAATACTTTTTTTGTCGGACAGCTTGCCTCGAATTTGGATATGACCGATCGCGATACCGGGTCGGTCGCGAACCGGCTTGCGAATCTGGCGGCTTCCGGCAGTGAACATTTCTCGTTTGAAACCGCAGACAAGAATCTCAAAGCCGCGGCGAACGATTTGAGCACGGTACGCGGCGGCGGTCTGATTCACGCGATGGAGAAGGACGAAGAGGAAATGAACGCTCTTCTGTTGAAGGCGGAGGAGTTGATTTCGGAGGCGGAGCAAACCACCGCGCAGGCGGAGCAAAAGATGCTGGAGGCGGAGGAAATTGAGCGATCGGAAAGATTGCCGCTTTTTGAGAAAATAGCAGGAAAAGAGGCGGTGATCAAATCCTCGAGAACATTATTGGCAGAGCTTACCGCCGAACGGATTCGCAGGGAGGAGCGTGCCAAGGCGCTCGAAGATATAATCAGGAAACGAGTGGAACAGGAGTCGGAAAGGAAGCGCCGGTCCGATCGGAGGGCTTCGAGAATCACTGAATTGGAGCGCGAGAATGCCGAACTCATCGGTGTTTCCGAGCGATACGGCATTGAATTGAAACGTAACGAACGCGAACTGGAGTCGCTGACCGATCGTTATGACAACGATCTCCCGGGACTGATTCGGACTCGCGATGTATATAAGGAGCAGAGCGAGCGACTCCGGGAAGAGTCCGACCGATTGGACGAAGAGGGTATTGCCTTCTCGCGGGAAGCGGCGGACGCGGGGGCCGATCAATTCCGGAAAAGTGTTTTCCTTCCGATCCTCGTATCTCTGACGTTGTTGCTCATCGCTGCCGCCGGATTCGTCATTTCGGCGATCGTACGGGAGCCGGTGTTCTTACTCCTGACGATTGCGCTTCTTCCCGCCGCGATCCCGATATCCCGGACAGCGATTCTTTTTCTGAGAAGGCGGGCGGAGAACGCGGATTTCGCCGCCGGGAAAGCGGATTACGACGGCCGACTCGCCGTGATTCGTGCGACGATCCCGGAGGCCGCCTTATCGGAACGTGATGCGGAAACGGCGGTCGAACGCTTAACGGAGTGGTTCCGGAACGAGCGAATCCGAAAGGAGACGGAGATGCGTTTCATCTCGGAGCGAATTGCCGGCGCCGACGTACGGATCCGGAAAATACGAGACGAGATCGATCTCCTGCGGGATGAGGATCGTCTTGAAAACTCCCCGGAATGCATAAACAACACCGAAGAGCCCGGGCAGGCGAACCGGGAAGACGCGGAGGATCCGGAGACGGAACTGAATGAGAACCGTCGTCAACTTGCCGATATTAAGCAAGAAGAAAACAAGGTGACGGAAGCGTTGACCTGCGCGGCGGAGGAGGCGGAAAACCTGCGCGCCGAGGAAGGACGGATCCTTGGTCGAATCGGTCGTCTTCGCGAAGAGGCATCCAAACTTCAGGGTCAAGCCGAGAGTCAGATGTCCCGATCCGTCAATCCGTCGGAAATCGAAGAGAAGAAGGCGACTTTGGCGGACCGGATCGGGCGGGCGCGTGAATATTATCGTGCGCTGGAGCTCTCGTCCGGGGCGATGAGCGAGGCATCACGGGCCATGGAAAGCCTCTTCGCACCGATGGTGAACGAGATTGCCGGACGGTATCTTTCCGAACTTACCGGCGAGCGGTATTCGGCGCTTCGGTTTGATAAGGGGTTTCGGGTGGAAATCGCCGACGCTCCGGACGGAGTATACCGGGCGGCCGATTATTTCAGTGCCGGAACGGTGGATCAGATTTACCTGGCACTGAGACTTGCGATCGCGGATTTGATCGATGCTTCGGAGGACGGACTGCCGGTATTTCTGGACGATGCGCTGGTCCAATACGACGAGGACCGCGCGAAAAGGGCGGTGTCGGTCCTCAAACAACTTTCTCAAAAGAGACAGGTGATCATGTTTACCTGTCATAAGAGCATTGAAAGACTTTTTCGGGAATCGGGCAAAGCTTCGGCAAGGACCCCCTCGACGGACTATTGACGGTTAAACCGATTTAGCCGACAATCTTAGTATTCTTTGGCAGGTGCCTTCGGAAGCACGGTTGACCGATGAGATTGAACCGGAACGGGAAGGCGGAGGAGACCATGAGACGAGACGTGATAGTCAGTGTGTTCCTGTTTTTTGTGCTGTTCGCACTGGTTTTTGTGGTGCTGTTCCCGATTTATTTCGCGTACGGCCAGATATTCTACCGGTCCGTTTCGGTTGCGGAACGCATCATGAGCGTAATATTCGTGCTGTTCTGGTTCATGCTTTGCGCTTATTCCGCGTACTTCAGGCGTTTGACATGTCTGCTCGGAGGGGTGATTTATTCTGCCCTCGCGTATTTACCCGGTATCGTTCTTCCGAGGCTTTCCACCGCGACGCCGGGATCGGATCCCAATTTGACGACATCTTTGTTGGATGGTTTTTTTCGTCGCCTGTATGAGTTGGTCAACGCACCGATGGTCGGGATCTCGGTACTTTTCCCGCCCGGGAAAGCGGTAGGCATCGGGAAGCTTTTACTGCCGCTTCTGATCGTCTCCTATATTGCGACCCAGATATTTCGATTTTACAGAAACGCCTACCTGGCCGATCAGCTTCTTCTTAACGATGTAACGGGACGCCAAGCCGTTTTGTTGCCGAAGAAGCCGGACTCCCCGAAGGTGAAAACCGGGGGACGAATTGCCGCCTTTCTCTCCGGAATTACCGCGGAACGACCCGCGAGGGCGGTCGGAAGTCCGGGCGAGGAAAAGAATGAAATTGCTGAAGAGCAGGAGGAAAGCATTGAACACTCCGATGAACTCTTCGACGGGCAGTCCGATGAACAATCCGAAGAGCAGTCCGACGACCGTAATTTCGACATATCGTTGATTTCCGACGAGAGTGTCCGGACTGACCCGGAAAGCGAACTCGAATCGATCTCTGTCGCGGCGAAGGCTGGGAACGCGGACGAACTCTTTTCGAAGGAAGCCGGAGTGCCCCCGGAAATTTTCGATTCGAAAGAAGCGGTTTCTTCGGAAACAAAAGATTCGGAAACCGGATCTTCGACGGAGTCCGGGACGATCGGTAAAAGAGACATCGAAGGATAGCC